>OGZI01000312.1_pt1 | contig 68632 bp, 60 predicted proteins | sample 1576711 | NCBI WGS metagenome assembly OGZI01 (sample SAMEA3541482, study PRJEB24748) | human gut metagenome | biome: human gut; feature: human-associated habitat; material: faeces | place: China | collected 2012
CAACCCGAATCTTTTTCGAGTCGACCTCGCCCTTGGAAAGCAAGACAACCGTCTCGACGTGATTATTATTGACGAGGCTAGTCAAGCGGATATATCCTCCTTGGCGATTCTGTACATGGGGAAAAAGCTGATTGTTGTCGGCGATGATAAGCAGGTAAAGAAAAAGCAACGTCAGAAGAAAGCAAAGTAGAGCAGACAAGTGTTGCACCGGAACAGCAGAAAAAATACGTTCCGGAACTGCTTCAAAAGCATGATGTGCCATACATAGATAAGCGACAGGATGCTGGGGCGTTTGGATTGTTGGTGGTTCTGAATTGAACGCCATAGTTCAAGAAGCAAAGGAATATGGCTGCAATTTTGTTTTTGCCAAGGACGGAGGAAAAGCTACTAAAGGAAAACCAGGCTGGTGGACGAAGTAGCAGAACAGCAGGGTTTTACTCTGAGATGAATTAAAAAATGACTCCCATTTGACTCCATCGGTACGGGAAAACAAACAATTCCGTAAACGGTACGCAAAAAAAAGCCAAAAACAGGCGATATATCAACATAAAAATCACCAACAAAGCACCGCGCCCTCGAGTTTGAGTAACCCCTAACCCTGCCATCCCGCCTTGGCCTGACGCCTGGCGGGATTTTTTGTTGCGCGGGGGGCGCGGGTGGTGTACAATGGTCTATAATACGGTGAAGCGGCATTCGCGGAAAGGACACTCCCATGAAAGAAATCCCCATTACATCCTTTGACAACCTCCAAATCGGCCAGGCGGAAAATACGGCGGCAGGCACGGGCTGCACGGTGGTGCTGCTGGGCAAGGACGGCGCCCCGGCGGGGCTGGATGTGCGCGGCGGCGGGCCGGCCTCGCGAGAGAGCGAGTTGCTCAAGCCGCTGGCGGCGGCGCAGGTCATCCACGCCATTGTGCTGGCGGGCGGCAGCGCCTTCGGACTGGATGCCGCAGGCGGCGTCATGCGGTATCTCGAGAAACGCGCCATCGGCTTTGACGTAGGTGTGACGAAAGTGCCCCTCGTCTGCCAGTCCGACCTGTTCGATTTGACCGTGGCCGACGCCCGCACCCGGCCCGATGCAGCCATGGCCTACGCGGCCTGCGTCAATGCTGAGACCGGCAACTACCGCGACGGCAACCACGGCGCGGGTACCGGTGCGACTGTCGGCAAGCTGCTGGGCATGGACCACTGCATGAAATCCGGCATCGGCAGCTACGCCGTGCAGGTGGGCGACCTGAAGGTCGGCGCGCTCGTTGCGGTCAACGCGGTGGGCGACGTCTACGATTTTGAGACGGGCCGCAAGGTCGCCGGGCTGCGGGCTGACGACGGCAAAACGTTTTTGGATTCCGAGCGGGTGCTGATGCGGCAGCTCGACGCGCCGCAGGAAAAATTTGTCGGCAACACGACACTTGGCATCCTTTTCACCAATGCAAAGCTCGACAAGGCGCGGTTGTGCAAGGCCGCGGGCATGGCGCACGACGGCTACGCCCGCGCCATCCGCCCGGTGCACACCTCGATGGACGGCGACAGCATCTACGCGGTCTCGCTGGGCGACGTGCCCGCTGACCTCGACGCCGTCGGCGTGATCGGCGCGCGGGTCATGGCCAAAGCCATCGTCCGGGCCGTGGAGGCCGCGGACAGCGCGTACGGCTTCCCGGCGGCGCGTGACCTGTAAAGCCCGCCCTGCCCCGACACCGTAGGGACGGATTCCATATCCGCCCGGGAACCGTGCCGTTGCCGCAGGTCGGCGTCAAAACAGCATTGCGCCCGCCCCAAAATCGCGGTATAATAGTGCCAGAATTACAACAGGGGAGAACCACCACACGCTATGCCAAAATTGGACGAACAAATCAAAACGCTGGCGGGCTACTTTGCGGCGGACTGTGAGCCGGACGGCAAGCTGACGCTGCAATTGGAGGTCGAGCACTTCCTCACCCGGTCCGACGGCCAGCCCCCGGCCTTTGCCGATGTGCAGGCTGCGCTGCGCGATTTGCAGCAGCAGACAGACGCGCCGATCATCACCGACGGCGAATATTTCGGCTACAGTGGTCCGGCGCTGACGGCCACGCTGGGGCCCGCGTGCCAGCTGCGCATCAGCCTGGCCCCGCTGCGCGACGTGCAGGACATCATGGATCTGTACAACCGATTCTATTTGCAGTTGGGGCTGGCGCTGGCTGCCCACGGGCTGCGCGCCTGGACGGCGGGCTGCCACCCGACCTGCCATGCCGAGGACCTGCCTCTGGTGCCCCGCACCCGGGACGAGGCCATGGACGCCTACCTGCGGGAAAAGGGGGCCTGCAGCGTGCAGATGATGCGCGCCACGGCGGCGACGCAGGTGTCCATTGACTATCAGGATGAGACTGATTTTGTCCGCAAAATGCGCGCGGCCAGCCTGCTGACGCCGTTCTTTGCGCTGCTCAGCGACAACGCCCCGGTCTATCAGGCCAGCCGCAACAGCAGCTATTGCATCCGCACGCGGCTCTGGCAGGATGTGGACCGTGACCGCTGCGGCGTCACGCCGCATCTGATGGACGCGGATTTCGGTTACGCCCGCTATGCGGAGAACGTGCTGACCAAGCCCCAAATCACTGCGCTGCGGCTGGGCCGCGTCAGGGCTGCGGGCGGAAAGATTGCGCCGGAGCTTTACGCCGGGCATGTCAGTCGTCAGGAAACCGCGCAGATTTTGTCCAATTTCTTTTACGATGTACGTCTCAAATCCCGCATTGAGCTGCGCGCCGCGGACAGCATGCCGCCGCGGTACATCGCCGCGTATGTGCAGCTGGTCAAGTCGGTGTTCGGCAGCCCGGCAGCGCTGCAAAATGTGCTGCGCCACTACGCGGGCGCGACGACGCTGGACATCACGTCGGCTAAGCTGGCCGTCTGCAAGGACGGCTACAATGCGCTGGTCTATGGCCGCCCCGTCAGCGGCGAGTTGGCCTGGCTGCTGATGCAGGCCCGCAGCCGCACGCCCTCGCAGGAGGAACGCGCACTGCTCGACCCGTTCATGCAGCTGCTGACGACCCGCAAAACCATCCGCGAGACGGAAAATTACAACGAATAAACGTGCTTTCTGCGGGCATACTGACCCTGAAAGGGGGCATGTGCCATGCGGGAAACATCCTACCACGCGGTCATTGCCGAGATGACCGTCCGCGCACTGTGGGAGCTGCAAAACCTGCTGGACTGCATCCCCGACGCGCTGTGGGACCGCTGCTACGGCGGAGCACCGCTGTGGCAGCACGTCTACCACACCCTGCACGAGCTGGACCAGTGGTTCATCAACCCGCGGGACACCGACTTTGTCGAGCCGCCCATCCACACGCCGCACTTGCAGGAACTGCACATTTACCCGGCAGTGCGTCTTGACAGACAGGCGGTAGATGACTATTTTTATACAATCAAGTCCAAGCTGTCCATCTATCTGACCTCGCTCCACGACGAGGATCTGCTGCAGCGGCCCGACAACTGCGAGTGGACGCGGTTTACGCTGATTTTGTCGCAGTATCGGCATTTATACCGCCACATGGGCATGGTGATGGGTTTTATTGAGGCCGAGACCGGCCTCTGCCCGCGCACGCTGGAGGTGGGGGAGGACCCACCCGCCGCGCCCTACGACCCTTATCAATGAGAGGATTTTTTCAATGAAGTATCGCTGTTTTGCGGCGCTTGCGCTGGCGTTGCTGCTGCCCGGCTGCGCCGCTGCGCCCGACCTGACGCCGGTCTGGCAGCGCGACCTGCCCGCCAGCGGCGTACATATAGAGCTTGCCAACGCGGCGCTGCTCTCCGACGCGGACGTCTACTACGCCGCAACGCGGGAGGAGCTGTACGTGCACAATGTGTCGGTTTTGCCCGCCGTCAAGGCCGACGGTCAGCCCGTTGTAACGTTTTACGGCGCTTCAGCGCAGGATATTGACCTTGTGTATCTGGAGGACATCGGCGACGTGTACGTCGATTATGACCGCGTCAAGCCGCAGATCAAGCTGGATTACATCCTGACAGAGGGGGACGGGTACGTCTCCTACGAGTTGGACACCGCGTACAATTTTGAGTTCACGGTGACGACGCAGACCGGCGAGGATAAGATTCTGGTCGTCAGCGAGAGAAGCGACGTGAAATGAAAATGCCCCGCCCGGGTTGGCCGAGCGGGGATTTTTTGTGCGTTAAAGGCCTTCCCCTTTGGGGGAGGTGGCCGAGGCCCCGCCCGAGGTCGGATGAGGGGAAAGTCCGCGCGATTTCCCAGATACGGGCAGTCACGGGAACTCAGCCCTCATCAGTCGCCTGCGGCGACAGCTTCCCTCGATGGGGAAGCCTTTGCTGTCGTTGCCGCCCACAGCCTCACTTCCTCTCCGGAAAATCCACCGTCGTCGTCGGGAAGGCAAACTCACAGCCTTCCTCCTTCATCAAATCCAAAATTTGCAGATTCAGCGTGTTTTTTACCTGCATGAAATCCCGCAGATTGACTTTGGTGATGTACACCCGGCACGCCAGATCAATGCTGTAATCGTTGAATTTGTCCAGCGCAATCGTCACGCCGTCGGGCTGCACGTCGGGCTGGGCTTGCAGCATGGCTGTCAGATCGGCAGTCAGCTGTTCGATTCTTTCGCGCGGGGTGTCGTAGGTCAGACCAATCGTAAACTTCCAAAGGCGGCTCTGGCGGCGGTCATAGTTTTGGATGTACTCCGCTGTGATTTTGGAATTTTCTATCGTGATAGCGACATTATCCGGGCTGCGGATGCGGGTGGAGCGGAAGGAAATGTCCTCAACGGTGCCCTCGCAGTCGCCCAGCACGATGTAATCCCCGATGCCGAAGGGCCGCTCCAACACCAGCGTGATGCCCGCAATCAGGCTGTTCAGTGTGGATTGCGCGGCCAGCGAGACCGCCAGTCCAGCGACACCCGCGCCGGTCAGCAGGCCGGAGACCGGCACGCCGAGGCGGTCCAGCATGGCGATACCCGCAAACAGGCCGACCAGCGCATGAAAGATGTTCTCAAAAAAGTGTCCCATCGTCTGATTTGTTTCTAAATCCAGATGGTTCTGGGCACTGCGCAGCAAAAGCCGGGTGACCGGGGCCGCACGCCAGCAGCCGAGCGAGATGTAGAAGATGACCAGCAGGTCGGCAGCCAGATTCAGGTATTGCAAAAAAACGGCGTCGCGCACCAGCTCAAACGGCAGCGACTTGACGGCAGCTGCGCCCAGCAGTACCCGAAAAAGGCCCGCCACCGGCGTAAGGAAACTGTCCAACAAGATGTAAAGCCACGATGCCATGTGACTTTTTGCACGGTCCAGAAAACGCCGGGCGGCGAGCTTGTACACCTCGGGTGCACCGGCAGCCGCCAGCGTCAGCAGCGCCGCGGGCAGAAACGAGAGAAAATCGTGGGTGAATTCTTCCATGGTGGGTACCTCAGTTTATGGTTGTGGAAATCCTTGGCCCCCTCTGGGAGGGGGCTCCGCCCGCAGGCGGTGGGGGAGAGAACCTGACGCGGCCCGAAATATTTCGGATAGCCGCAAGATTCTCTCCCTCCGGCCCTGCGGGGCCACCTCCCTCGCAGAGGGAGGCAAGAAGGTGGTGGGCAAGAATTTCCTTAATTATACCACACCCCCTTGCATTTTGTAAAATCTATGCTATAATACTTCCCAGAAAGTCTGTTTCAGGGCGGGGTGTGATTCCCCACCGGCGGTGAGCGGCATGGCCCGCAAGCCCGCGACCAGCTGCAAATGCGGCTGCTGACCCGGTGTGATTCCGGGGCCGACGGTTAAAGTCCGGATGAAAGAAACGGAAAGCTGTTTGCTTTGCTTTTTTGCGCCCTGTCGTATATTTTGCGGCAGGGCGTTTTGCTTTCGCAAGGGCAGGGCAGAGCCTCCCGGGTTCGTGAGCTGACTTTCACAAATTTTTACGGGAGGCATCTTCTCATGCAAAACAAGACTACCAACATCCGCAAGCTCACCGGCACCGCCATGCTCGGCGCTGTCGCCGCCGTACTTATGTACATGGAGTTTCCGATCCCCATCATGCCGTCCTTCATCAAGCTGGACGTGTCCGAGCTGCCCGCGCTGCTGGCCGCCTACGCCTACGGGCCGGTGTCCGGCATCGCCGTGTGCCTGATCAAAAACCTTATCAAGCTGCCCAGCACCAGCACTGCTGCGGTGGGTGAACTGTTCAATTTCGTCATGGGTGCGTTGTTTGTGGGCGTCGCCGGCTTTGTGTACAAGCGCAGCAAGACCCGCCGCAGCGCACTCATCGGCGCAGGGCTGGGCGCACTGGCCATGGCCGTTGTGTCCGTGCCGTACAACTACTTCATCGTCTACCCGGCCTATGTGGTTTTGTATCATCTGCCGCTCGAGGCCATCATCGGTATGTACCAGGCCATCAACCCCAGCGTGGATGGCCTGCTGACCTGCCTGATCACCTTCAACTTCCCGTTTACCTTGTTTAAAGGTCTGCTGGACGCGGCGCTCTGCTTCCTGATTTACAAGCCGCTGTCCGGCGTGCTGCACGGGAGAAAGTAAGAAAGGCTTCCCCCGCGCAGGGGGAAGCTGTCACCGAAGGTGACTGATGAGGGCCGGGTTGACGCAACCACTCGTCTATGGGCGGCAAGGAGAGCTTTGCCCTCATCCGGCCTCGGGCGGGGCCTCGGCCACCTTCCCCCGATGGGGAAGGCTCTCCTCCAAAACCACACACGCTGCCGCATCTGCCCCACTTTTGTGCAAACCGTCTGAACTGCACAACGAAATATCGTTGACTTTGCCAAAAACCTGTGGTACACTAACATCACAACAACAGAATAGCAACTTATCAAGAGCGGCTGAGGGAACAGGCCCGATGAAGCCCGACAACCTGCGTGTATGCGCAAGGTGCCAAGTCCTGCGGGAAACCGAAAGATAAGCGTTACCGCGCGCAGTCTTTCCGGCTGCGCGCTTTTTGTTTCCACGGTTGCGTTTCTGCCGAATATTTTATAGGAGGCTTTCCCCAATGTCCAAAGTTCTTTTCACGTCCGAATCCGTCACCGAGGGGCATCCCGACAAAATCTGCGACCAGATCTCCGACGCCATCCTCGACGCCATCCTGGCGCAGGACCCCGGTGCCCGCGTTGCCTGCGAGACGACCTGCTCCACCGGCCTCGTCCACATCATGGGCGAGATCACGACCAGCTGCTACGTGGAAATCCCCGGCACGGCGCGCGAGGTCATCCGCTCCATCGGCTATGACCGCGCCAAGTACGGCTTTGACTGCGACACCTGCGGCGTCATCACCAACATCGACGGCCAGAGCCCCGACATTGCGCTGGGCACCAACGACGACGTGGCCGGTGCGGGCGACCAGGGCATGATGTTCGGCTACGCCTGCAATGAGACGCCCGAGCTGATGCCGCTGCCCATCAGCCTGGCCCACAAGCTGGCCAAGCGCCTGACCGAGGTGCGCAAGAACGGCACGCTGGATTACCTGCGCCCGGACGGCAAGAGCCAGGTCACCGTGGAGTACGACGACGGCAAGCCCGTGCGCATCGACGCGGTGGTCATTTCCAGCCAGCACAGCCCCGACATCAGCCAGGAGCAGCTGCATGAGGACATCCGCCGCGAGGTCATTGAGAAGGTCATTCCCGCCGAGCTGCTGGACGAGAACACGAAATACTACATCAACCCCACGGGCCGCTTTGTTGTGGGCGGCCCGCAGGGCGACTCCGGCCTGACGGGCCGCAAGATCATCGTGGACACCTACGGCGGCTATGCCCGCCACGGCGGCGGTGCGTTCAGCGGCAAGGACCCCAGCAAGGTGGACCGTTCCGCCGCGTATGCCGCCCGCTGGGTCGCCAAAAACGTGGTTGCCGCGGGCCTGGCTACCAAGTGCGAGGTCGAGCTGGCCTATGCCATCGGCGTGGCAAAGCCCGTCTCCATCATGGTGGACACCTTCGGCACCGGCACCGTTGCCGACGAGAAGATCGTGCAGGCTGTCGAGAAGGTCTTTGACCTGACGCCCGCCGCTATCATCCGCGACCTTGACCTGCGCAAGCCCATCTACCGCCAGCTGGCCGCCTACGGCCACATGGGCCGCGAGGACCTGGGCGTGAAGTGGGAGAACACCGACCGCGTGGACGCCCTGAAGGCCGCCGTGGCGGAGTAAATCAGCAGGAATTTTTCGGTCCCCCCGTGCAGCGTATGCGCGGGGGATTTTTGTTTGTGCGTAGCGCACCGGGTTGCGCACCGGTAGGGGCCGGACGTGTCCGGCCCCTACGTGCGTGGTGATTATTTTACGTGTGCGGCGCCGGAAACGGCCACGGCGGGGTGAGGGCACCCCGCCCTACGGGCTGTGGTAAACGGGCGGTTTGTAGGGCGCGGTCTTGACCGCTCCGGGATGTTGGCGGCACGATGAACGTCCGCGGGTCGTCGGGGACGCCGACCCTTACGGTAGGGGCGGATTCCATATCCGCCCGGGGCGTGTGCGGCGGCGCGGGGTGGCCAATGCATTTATTTACTGCAAATAAATTTGCCAAATGCCGCGCAATGCGGTATAATATCCTTATCTGTGAAAGTGCGGCGATTTTGCGGGAAGGGGGGGCGGCTATGGAACAGCAGGAACAACAGCTTATGAAGCTGGAAGGCACCGTCGAGCACGTCATCTACGAGAACGCCGACTCCGGCTACGCGGTGTTCGAGGTGGACGCGGGCGGCACCGATGTGGTCGTCGCCGGCAACGTCGGCGGGGTGGACAACGGCATGAGCGTGACCGTCTACGGCCACATGGTCAACCACCCCAGCTACGGCGAGCAGTTCCGCGCCGAGACCATCGAAGCGCGCCTGCCCGAGGACCGCACCGCCATTTTAAGCTACCTGTCCAGCGGCGTGCTGCCCTACATCGGGCCGTCCACCGCTAAAAAAATCGTGGCAAAATTCGGCGATGATACGCTGACGGTCATCGCCGAGACCCCGCAACGGCTCTGCGAACTCAAGGGCATCACCGAGCAGAAGGCGGCTATCATCTCCAACGAGTTCCGCCGCATGTACGGCGTGCGGGAGGTCGTGGCCTGGTTTGCCCGGTACGGCATGACCGCCCAGCAGGCCGTGACCTGCTACCGCGCGCTTGGGCCGCACACCGTCGAGGCGCTGACCCAGAACCCGTATCTGCTCTGCGGCGAGCCGCTGCAATTAAAGTTCGGTCAGGTGGACACCATCGCGGCGGCGCTGCAATTTGAGACAGGCTGCCGCCTGCGGGTGGCGGCGGGGCTGCTCTACGCGCTGCGGCACAACGCGGGCAACGGTCACACCTGCCTGCCGCGGGATAAATTGCTTGAATCTACGTCGAAATTTCTACGCCTGCCGCTGGGCGACCTGGAAGCCGCGCTCGACGAGCTGCTCTCCTCCGAGGAGCTGCGCACCCGCACGTTTGACGGCGTCGAGTACATCTACCTGCCCGACCTGCTCTCCGCCGAGGAGGACATTGCCGCGCGGCTCGGCCAGCTTTCGACGTTCCCCACCGAGGCCCCGCCGACGCTGGATGCGGACATCCGCGTGCTGGAAATGGCGCAGGGCTTTGCATACGCGCCGCTGCAGCGGCAGGCCATACGCCTGGCGCTGTCCAGCCGGGTCATGGTGCTGACCGGCGGCCCCGGCACCGGCAAGACGACCACCGTCAACGCGATTCTGAGCCTGTACGAGGCACTGTATGACCGCGTGGCTCTGTGTGCCCCCACGGGCCGCGCCGCCAAGCGGTTGAGTGAGCTGACAAACCACGCTGCATCGACGATTCACCGCTTGCTTGAGGTGGACTACAGCAGCGGCAGCGTGCGGTTCATCCACAACGAAAAGAACCTTTTAAAATATGACGTCATCATCCTCGACGAGATGAGTATGGTGGACGTCAAGCTGTTTCAGGCGCTGCTCGCTGCGGCGCGGTACCACTGCCGCATCATTATGGTGGGCGACGCCGACCAGCTGCCCAGCGTCGGGCCGGGCAACATTCTGGGCGAGATTTTAAAGGCGGGCGTCGTGCCGACGGTACGTCTTACCGATATTTTCCGCCAGGCGCAGCGCAGCCTGATTGTCCAGAACGCCCACCGCATTGTGGAGGGGCAGATGCCGCAGAAGGGCGGGCCGAAGGACGATTTCTTCCTGATCGAGTCCAACGGCCTTGCCTGCCAGAAGCTGGTCTGCGACCTTGTCAGCACGCGGCTGCCGAAAGCCTACGGCTTTGACCCCGTGCGGGACATTCAGGTGCTTTGCCCGACGAAGGTCGGCCCCACCGGCAGCGTTGAGCTGAATAGGCGGCTGCAGGATATTCTGAACCCGCCCGCCAAGGGCAAGGGGCAGATCGGCACGGCGGAGAGTGCCAAAATATTACGTCTGGGTGATAAAGTCATGCAGGTCAAGAATGACTACGACATCACGTTTGAGCGTGCCGGGGCCGAGGCCGGTGTCGGTGCGTACAACGGCGATTTGGGCATCATCACGGCGGTGGACGTGGACGCGCGCAGTGTGACGGTCCAGATGGATGACAAAAAGTACACCTACACCGCCGACCAGCTGAACGAGCTGGAGCCCGCCTACGCCGTGACCGTCCACAAGAGCCAGGGCTCGGAGTTCCCCGCGGTGATCCTGCCCGTGGCCGACGTGCCCGCCCGGCTTTGCTACCGCAACCTTTTGTACACCGGCGTGACCCGTGCGCGGAAGCTCTGCGTCCTGACCGGCACCGCCCGCACCGAACAGACCATGGTTGAGAATGTGCGGCAGAATATGCGGTACAGCGGGCTGCGGTATTTGCTGAAGGACGCGGCGACACCGACAGAGGAGAAGCAGGAACAGCTCTCGGCGACGTGAGTGGGCACGGAGGGGTCAAGACCCCTCCCTACGAACCGCCCGTTCACCCCGGCCTGTAGGGAGCGGTCTTGACCGCTCCACAGGGGGGCTGGGGTTGACGGGAAAGCCACGTACGTAGGGGCATACTGGCGATAGAACGACGATATTTTACCAATGGAGAACTATCCATGAAACAATACGACATCGGAATTGACCTGGGCACGACCTCCATTATCATTGCCACCGAGGAGCAGGGCGTTGTGTTTCGCCAGCCGACCATCGGCGCGGTAGACACGCGGACGAACTCCATCCTTGCGGTGGGGGACGAGGCATTAAAAATGGTGGGCCGCGCACCCGCGCACATTGACTTGGTGCGCCCGCTGCGGGACGGCATAATCCAGGACCACCGCATGACGAACGAGCTGATCGTCCGGTTTGTCAACCAGGTCTGCCGCTCGCGCATCTTTAAGCCGCGCATTGCGGTCTGCGTGCCTGCGGCCATCACCGGCATCGAGGCGGACGCCGTTGTGGAGTCCGTCATGGCGGCGGGCGCCAGGCAGGTCTACCTTGTGGACGAGCCTGTGGCGGCGGCGCTGGGCGCGGGCTTGCAGATCCGCCAGCCCCACGGCTGCATGGTCGTGGACATCGGCGGCGGCTCCACCGACATTGCGGTCATCAGCATGGGCGGGCGGGTCAAGGCCGCCAGCCTGCCTGTGGCGGGCAACGCCTTTGACAGCTGCATTGCCCAGTACGTGCAGGAAAAATACCAGATCGCCATCGGCCCGCTGACCGCCGAGCAACTGAAAAAGCAGGTCGCCTGCTGCACCAGGAGCGAGTTTGAGGGCGTTATGGAGGTGCGCGGCCACTCGTGGGAGACGAACCTGCCCGCGCGGCGCATCATCTATACCCGCGACCTGTACGAACCCGTGCAGGAGCTGGCCGCCCGTATTGCCAACGCAGCCCGCAACGTGCTGGAAAGCACCCCGCCCGAGCTGGCGGCGGATGTGTCCGGCACCGGCATTTTGCTGACAGGAGGCGGCTCGCTGCTGCGCGGGCTGGCCGGGTATATCGCGGGAGAGCTGCACACCGATGTGGCCATCGCCCCCGACCCGCTGAACTGCGTGGCCCGCGGCACGGCCATCAGCCTGAGCGAGGGCAAGTATCTGAGCGCCGGGTTCCGGGATGCCACGCCGAAGGTGTGGAATAGAAGGTTGAACCATAGTCACGACCCGTTTACGGGGGAGTGAGGAACCGTTGACTGCGTGGCCGACCCGGGAGGCTTATGCCGACGGGAGCGGGCGTGAACCATGCGCTGCGCACGTAGGGGCCGGGCACGCCCGGCCCTGTACTTCCCCGCAAACGCCCGATACCGGGAAACCCGCGGGCCGGACATATCCGGCCCCTACTGCGCATTTTTAAATAAAATCAAAACGAAAGGTGAACTCCATGGCTGACATCACCAAGGAATATCTCGCGCTGCGCGACCAATATATTGAGAGCCGGTTTGCGCGGCTCAATCCCGTGCAGCGGCAGGCGGTCTTTGCCACCGAGGGCCCGCTGCTGATTCTGGCGGGCGCGGGCTCCGGCAAGACCACCGTGCTGGTCAACCGCATTGCCAATATCATCCGCTTCGGCTCCGCCCACGGCAGCACCGAGCTGCCGCGGCCCGTGACCGAGGCTGACCTCAACGACCTGCGCAATGCCGTTGCCGCGGGCCGCGACCTGCCGCGGGAGACCGCCTATTTGGCCGTGCGCCCCGCGCGTCCCTGGAACGTGCTGGCCATCACCTTTACGAACAAGGCCGCGGGCGAGCTCAAGGAGCGTCTGCGTGCCATGCTGGGCGACACGCTGGGCGGCGACGTCAACGCGTCCACCTTCCACTCCGCCTGCGTGCGGATGCTGCGCCGCGACGCCGAGCGCATCGGCTTCCCCAAGAGCTTCACGATCTACGACTCTGACGACCAGCAGCGCGTCATCAAGCAGATCTACAAAGACTTGATGATCGACGACAAATTCCTGCCCGTCAAGTCGGCCATCGGGCAGATTTCTTCCTTTAAAGATAAGCTCCTGTCTGCTGAGGATGTGGCGGGGGAGCCGTTCGCCAATACGAAGGCGCAGCTCGTCTCCAAAATCTACACGGCCTACGCGGGCCGCTTAAAGGCCGCGGGCGCCATGGACTTTGACGACCTGATTTTCCACACCGTCAAACTGCTGCAAAATGACGCGGAAGCGCGGGAATACTACCAGAACCGCTTCCGCTATGTCGTCGTGGATGAGTACCAGGACACGAGCATTGCGCAGTTCCATCTGGTGCGGCTGCTGGCGGGCGGCACCAACAACGTCTGCGTCGTTGGCGACGATGACCAGTCCATCTACAAATTTCGCGGTGCTACGATTGAAAATATCCTCAACTTTGAGAAGGTTTTCACCGGGGCAAAAACGATCCGTCTGGAACAAAACTATCGCTCCACCGCCAATATTCTGAACGCCGCCAACAGTGTCATCAAGAACAACATGGGCCGCAAGGGCAAGACCCTCTGGACCGACCACGGCGACGGCGAGAAGGTCCACCACTACACCGCGACGAACGAGCAGGACGAGGCCAGCCACATTGCGGACGTCATCGGCGAGCATTTGAGAGAGGGCGCGAGCCTGAAGGACCACGCCGTGCTATACCGCATGAACGCTCAGTCTAACCCGATTGAGACCTACTTTGCCCGCGCGGGCATCCCGTACCGCATTGTGGGCGGCCAGCGCTTCTTTGACCGCAAGGAGGTCAAGGACATCAACAGCTATCTGGCCGTCATTGTAAACCCGCGGGACGACGTGCGCCTGCGCCGCATTATCAACGAGCCTGCGCGTAAAATTGGCATGACGACGATTGAAAAGATCGGTGAGCTGGCAGCCTCCAAGGGCGTGCCGATGATGGAAATCATTGCCCATGTGCGGGACTACCCGGAATTGCAGCGCGCCGCCGCGGCGCTCGAGCGCTTCTATGAGATGTACCGCGAGCTGTGCGATCTGTCGGTAAGTGAGCCGCTGGACCAGTTTGTGGGTGACGTCATCGCCAAGTCCGGCTACGAGGCAATGCTCAAAGCCATGAAGGAGGAGGGCGAGACCCGCCGCGAGAACCTGGGCCAGCTGGTCAGCAGCATCAAGACCTACGCCGACCAGAACGGCGAGGATGCGACGCTGTCGGGCTTTTTGGAGGAGGTCGCGCTGATTTCCGATTTGGACAGCTACGACAACGACGCCGACAGCGTCACGATGATGACAATCCACTCGGCGAAGGGCCTGGAATTCCCGTATGTTTTTGTCGTAGGTATGGAAGATGGTATCTTCCCCGGCGAGATGGCCAAGTATAATGAGGAGGACATGGAGGAGGAGCGCCGCCTCTGCTACGTGGCTATCACCCGCGCCAAGAAGGAGCTGTACCTGTCCACCTCCCGCACGCGGATGATCTTCGGCCAGACGCGCCGCAACCCGCCGTCTGCCTTCCTGAGTGAAATCGACCCCGGTCTGCTGGACGAGACCCAGAGCCCCGAGCTGACCGGCTACGGTGGCGGCTTCGGTGCGGGGTACGGCAGCTACAGCACCAACGTCCCGGGCGGGCGCAGCGGGTATTCCGGTGCGTCCCGCGGATATTTGAACAGTGAGTACAACGCGCGCCCACGCGGCGGGTTTGGCGGCGGTTACAGCAGCGGCTTTGCCAGCGGCGGCCACGAAAGCCCCAACTCCTACGGCGGACGCCATCAAGTGCAGGGCACGGGCTTTGGCTCGGGCTACGGACGCAGCCGCAGCGCGGGCAACACGGCACCCGCGGGCGCGGGCACATCCACGCTGGCCGGTGCGCCGTCCGCTGCCCCTCAGAAGAAGGCGGCTGCCGCCAGCTACGCGGCGGGGGATATTGTGGAGCACCGCGTGTTTGGCCGCGGCAAGGTGCTGAAGGCTACGCCGATTGCGGGGGACTGCATTGTCGAGATTCAGTTTGACCGCGTCGGCGTCAAAAAGACGATGGCAAACTATGCGCCGCTGAAAAAAGTGGAGGAATGATATGCTGGTACAACTCATTGCCCATACAAATGACCCGGAAAAAACCATCGCTGCAGCGGCAAAGCTCTGCTACTCCGATGCGCACATTGAGACACTGCTGGACGGCCTGACGCCCGAAAAAACCGAGGCGTTTTTGCAGCGGCTGAACGACGTCGGCCACGCCAGCCCAATCGAGCACGCCAGCTTTACGTTCGGCATCGAGGGCGTGTCCCGCACGTTCCTGGCGCAGGTGACGCGTCACCGCATCGGCAGCTTCAGCGTGCAGAGCCAGCGCTACGTGCGGCTGGAGGATTTCCGCTACGTCATCCCGCCGGAGATCGAGGCCATCCCCGAGGCCAGAGCCCAGTTCATTGCGTCGATGAACGATGACGCGAAGAAGTATCTTGAGTTGGTGCAGACGCTCGAAAATGCCCACACAGCGCGGTTTATGGCGGATGGTCTCGATGAAAAGGCCGCCCGCGCCAAGGCGTCCAAGCAGGCCAACGAGGACGCCCGCTTTGTGCTGCCCAACGCCTGCGAGACGAAAATGGTCATGACGATGAACTGCCGCAGCTTGCAGAATTTCTTCAACCTGCGCTGCTGCAACCGCGCCCAGTGGGAGATTCGCGCCGTCGCGGACGAGATGCTGCGGCTGGTGCTGCCGCTGGCCCCGCACATCTTCGCGAGCGCCGGCCCGCGGTGCCTCGTCGGCCCCTGCCCGGAGGGCCGCATGTGCTGCGGCAAACAAACGGAGGTACGCGCAAAATACGCCAAGCTCAAGGAGGAGGCAGTATAAATGGGACAGCTTATCATTTTTGAGGGGCTGGACGGCTCCGGAAAAGGAACCCAGACAAAACTGACGGCTCAGCGCTTAAAAGAACAGGGGAGAGAACTGCGGCAGATCACCTTCCCGGATTATGAAAGCGAGTCCTCGGCGCTCGTCAAAATGTACCTATCCGGCGCGTTCGGCGACAAGCCCGACGACGTGAACGCCTACGCGGCGTCGAGCTTTTACGCCGTGGACCGCTTTGCCAGCTACAAGACCGACTGGGGCGAGTTTTACCGTGAGGGCGGGCTGGTGCTGTCGGACCGGTACACGACGTCCAACGCCGTACACCAGTGCTCGAAGCTGCCGCCGATGCACTGGGACGGTTTTCTGAATTGGCTGTTCGACTTTGAGTACAAGAAGTTCGGCATCCCCGCGCCCGACGCGGTGATTTATTTAGCGGTTGACCCCGAGGTGTCCCAGCGGCTCATCACCGAGCGATACCACGGCGATGAGAGCAAGAAGGATATTCAGGAGAAGGACACCGAGTATCTGGCCCGCAGCCGCGCCGCCGCCGAGTACTGCGCCCGCACGCTGGGCTGGCACCGCATCGAATGCACCGCCGCCGACGCAAACGGCGCAAAATCCATGCGCTCCGTGGAGGATATTAACGCAGAAATCCTTGCAGAATTGGCGGGAATACTGTAAAATAAATAGGTATGTTTTGGGAGTGTCGCAGGGGAGGGGTAAAGCCCTCCCGCGGGGGTGCGTGGTGACGCGAACGGCCCGGGCGGATATGGAATCCGCCCCTACGTGGCAGCACACCAGACTGTTCCCGCCGCACACGCCCGGAGGGGTCAAGACCCCTCCCTACGAAATGACGTGAACGGGCAGCTTGTAGGGAGCGGTCTTGACCGCTCCGTTTGTTCCCGCCGCCATTCAGTCTCCGAGGGCGTCTGGGACGCCGACCCCTGCGCCTACCGCTCAATAAAAATAGTTTTACTTTACAAAAAGAGGTGATGCCCATGCTGCGTAAGGCTACCGCTGATGATCTGCCCGCGCTGACGGCGCTGCGCTGCGGGGCTGCCAAAGCGAACCCCGTCGATGCGGCGGGCTGGCTGCAAAACGTCGCCGGGCTGGAAAATATTCTGGTGCTGGAAAAAAACGGCCAGCCTGCGGCCATGCTGGCGGCGGTGCCGGTCAAGTACGGCCAGCACCGCGGCGTCTGGCTGTGCGGCGCAGCCGGGGTGCAGGGCGTGCCGATGGACCGCCTGCTGCCCAAAATCATGGAGGGCTGTCTGCGTGCCTACGGGGCCAGCGGGTTTGACTTTGCCGTCACAACGCCCGACGACGCCCGGCGCGCCGAGGACCTGAAAACGCTGGGCTTCAAAAGCCAGCTGCCGCTGCGGGTCATACAGACGCCCATCCGCCGTGACCTGTTCGCCCAGGCGGCGTTTGACAATCTGACCGTCCACAAGCTGCTGGAACGGCGGCACATCTACCAGCCCGGCTGCATCAGCCTGCCCGAGGAGGCCATGAACGAAACCATGACCCAGCTCTACCGCCGCGGGCTGACCGTGGTGTCCACCCGGCGCGGCTACGGGCTGTACTTTACCAAGGGCGACACGCTGCAATTTCTGGAATTACAGGCCGACAACGACCACTGCGCCGACCAGCTTTTGCAGGCCGCGCGGGAAAAGACCGGTGCGGCCAGCGCCCACATCCTGCTGGCCGAGAACCAGACGCTTTACCTCGGCTCAGGCCGCCGCTGCGGCTACGGAATGATTGCCTTTTTAGGCCGCCCCTTCTCCGTGACCGATGCGTATTTCAGGATGCTGCTGTAAGAGGCGGCCCTATCGGCAAGCCACGGAAGGCCTGTACCGTAGGGGCCGGGCATTTCGGGAAAGGCTGCGGGCCGCACATGTGGCCCCTACAGACTGCCGCTCTTATTGGTTGCAAAAAGCAAGAGCAATACCGCATAATTCTAAGTGCCGATACGGCGAGCGAGGTGCGGCAGCTGCTAAGCCAAAAGCGCAGATAATACTGGATGTCTTATCGAGCATTTTGGCAACGCAGATGCCGTGCCGCAGCCGCCGGAGCGGTGCTTAAGCCGCAAGGCGGGAATTATGCGGTGTTGCTCAAGGAATCTATAAAAAAGTTAGGAGTCTCCCATGAGGATCAATCGCACAAATCCGGAGCAGCCTGCGGTCCAGCCGGTGCAGAGCCATGCACCGCTCAAGGCGCAGACCGAGGTAAACGGCTTTGAACTGCCCGAGCAGGAAATCCCGAAGGAAAACCAGAAGGAAAACCAGAAGGAACCCCCGAAGGCGGCAAAGCCGCCGAAGCCCAAAAAGGAAAAGCCCGCCAAAAAGCCCCGCCGCCAGCCGGTGGAGGAGGTCGAGGACGACGAGGAGAACGAGCAGCCCCGCCGCCGTTTCCCGTTTGGCTGCCTGATCGTGCTCGTCATTCTGGCGCTGGTCGGCTTTGGCGGCTATAAGGTCAGCCAGTTCTACGCCGAGCTGGACGGCCAGAAAACGCTGGGCCCGACCCAGACCATCACCGTGCCCGAGGGTTCGTCCGTCGCCGGCATTGCGACCCAGCTCAAGGATGCCGGTGTCATCGAGTATGACTGGCTGTTCAAGCAGTACGTCAAGTACAGCGGCAAGGCCGGTGAGATCCAGTACGGCGACTTTGAAGTCCAGTCCGGCATGGCCTACAACGACATCATCAAGGCGCTGTCCGTCGTGACCCGCCGTGCAACGGTGAACGTCACGATTCCCGAGGGCACGACAGCCGTCGGTGTGGCGCAGATTTTCGTGGACGCAGGCCTTGTGGACGACGTGGACACCTTCCTGTCCTGCGCCAACGGCAACGACGGCACGGATTGGAGCAAGTACGATTTCTGGAACGCCATCCCCGACAATGACCGCCTGATGAAGTGCGAGGGTTACCTTTTCCCGGACACCTACAATCTCTATAAGGACGAGAGCGTCGCCTACTATGTAGATGCCCTCTACGGCGAGTTTGCGTCCAAGACCGCCGCTCTGGCCGACACGGTCACCGCCAAGGGCACGAGCCTGGACGACGTGGTCAAGCTGGCCAGCTTCATTCAGGAGGAGGCCGGTTTGGAGAGCGAGGACGCCAGGGTCAGCGCCTGCTTCCACAACCGTCTGGAATCCAGCGACCCGCAGTGGGCCGAGCACAAGCTGGAATCCAATGCCAGCAGCTATATCATGCAGGACAGCGAGAACAACTATCTGTGGAACTCCCCGACGGCGGAGTACTTCGGCTGGCCGGAGCAGGGCGCGATCCCCGATGACGTGCTGGCCCTGTACGACACCTACGCCATCAGCGGTCTGCCCGCAGGCCCCATCTCCTGCCCGGGCTACGCCGCCATGGAGGCTGCGCTGAACCCCGATGAGGAGTATATCAGCGAGGGGTATTACTTCTTTGTTACGGGCCATCCCGGCACCGATGTGGCAGGGCAGTACTTCTACGCCAAGACCGCCGACGAGCACTACCAGAACTGCGTCAAGGCCGGGTGGGCGTCGTAACTCCCCCTTGGCCCTCCTATGGGACCACCTCCCTCGCAGAGGGAGGCAAGAGCTTTCGCTAACGATACAAATCCCCAAGCGCCCGCTTCCTACCGGGCGCTTTTTACGCAAAACGGAGGAAATCACTATGCTGCAACAGCCGGAACTGCTGGCCCCCGCGGGCAGCCTGGAAACGCTGAAATACGCCGTCATGTACGGCGCAGATGCCGTCTACTGCGCCCTGCCGGAATTTGGCATGCGCGCCGCACCCGTCAACCTGACCGTGGGCGAACTGCACGAGGGCTGTATCTTTGCCCATGCCCGCGGCAAAAAGGTCTATCTGACGCTGAACACCCTGCCCACGAACGAGGAACTTTCCAAGTTGCCCCGGTACATTCAGGACGCTGCCGAGGCGGGCGTGGATGCGTTCATCATTGCCGACCTGGGTGTGCTGGCGCTGGCCAAAAAATACGCCCCGCAGGTCGAGCGTCATGTCTCGACCCAGGCAGGCATCACGAACTATGAGGCTGCGAAGGTCTGCTACGAGCTGGGAGCCAAGCGCGTTGTGCTGGCCCGCGAACTGCCCCTGACCGAGATCGCGCAGATCCGCGACAACTGCCCGCAGGATCTGGAGCTGGAGGCGTTCGTCCACGGCGCCATGTGCATGAGCGTGTCCGGGCGGTGCCTGCTGTCCAGCTACATGGCAGGACGCAGCGGCAACCGCGGCGAGTGTGCCCAGCCCTGCCGCTGGAAGTACAGCCTGGTGGAGGAGCACCGCCCCGGTCAGTACATGGAGATCGGCGAGAGCGAGGACAACGGCAGCTACATCCTGAACGCCAATGACCTGTGCACCGCGCCGTTTATAGATTTGATTTGTAAAGCGGGCGTTGACTCGCTGAAGATCGAGGGCCGCGCCAAGACGTTCTATTACGTTGCATCTGTCGTCAGCGCCTACCGCCGCGCGCTGGACACCTTCCTGGCGGACCCGTACAACGATAGCTTTGAGCTGCCCGACGACGTCATTGAGGAGCTGAACCGCACGAGCCACCGCCACTACTCGCCGGGATTCTACTTCGGCAAGGAGCAGGCCCAGCAGACTCCCAGCCACACCTATGTGCGCGACTGGGATTTCATCGGCACGGTGGACAGCTGGGAGAACGGCGTTGCCCACTGCACCCAGCGCGGCAAGTTCGCGGTGGGGGACAGCATCGAAATTTTGCAGCCCGACGGCAGCGTCGTCAAGCTGACGCCTGCGTGGATCGAGAACGCCGACGGCGAGCGCGTGGACGCCACCCCGCACCCGATGATGCAGTACACCATCCCCTGCGAGACGCCGCTGATGGCGTACAGCCTGATTCGGATGCAGAAGCAGTGATTGTACTTTTGTAGGTGCGGATGCTTGCATCGCCCCGCGGGCAGATGCGAACATCCGCCCCTACAAAGCAGCCGCAAAAATAATAAAAAAATCTGCAAAAATCCCTTGACTTTTCTGTCGGTATCCCTTATAATAGTTCCTGCGCTGGTCGTGAGGTGCACGTCACACAACGCCGCGCAGGCTGGGTATGGCCCGGTAGTTCAGTTGGTTAGAACGCTAGCCTGTCACGCTAGAGGTCGTCAGTTCGAGCCTGATTCGGGTCGCCATACGCTGCTATAGCTCAGTTGGTAGAGCGCATCCTTGGTAAGGATGAGGTCAGCAGTTCAAATCTGCTTAGCAGCTCCAGCGCTGATGCCCACAGTGCAAGATACGCATTGTGGGCATCATTAGTATAGGGGCATAGCTCAGTTGGTAGAGCAGCGGTCTCCAAAACCGCGTGCCGAGGGTTCGAATCCTTCTACCCCTGCCAAAAGCCGCTTATCTCGTTTGAGGTAAGCGGCTTTTTGTTTTTTGCTGCGTCGTAGGGGGCCGCATATATACGGCCCGCGGGTTGGCGGGAGCGACCCGACCACGGCTGGCATCTGGAATGCTAAACAGGCGCTTACTTACGATGCACCGAAAAAAGAGGATGTGGACTGATCCACATCCTCTAAAACAAAAACAAATCCGAAACAATGCTTCACAAAGAAGATTGAGTTCGGATTTGCACAATATGGTGGAGCTGACGGGAGTCGAACCCGTGTCCGAAAAGAAATCAGTTAGAGTATCTCCGGGCGCAGTGTGTTTATTAAATTTCCCTTGGTGCGGGCGAGCACACACGCACTACACCTTGGTAGCTTCATAAGTTCATGCCGGGCCGCAAAGCTTAAGCCCGTTCACGTTCAGTACCTAATCGACGCCCTGACCCCATGCGGTACTAACACGGGCAGGACGGCAGCGCCTAATTAGGCAGCTACGGCAACAGGATAATTGTTGTCAGTTAATTTAAGTTGGCGCTTTTATCGTGGGTCACCGCCACGGCCCGCTGCTCACGCCTCTCTCTCCCCGTCGAAACCATTACAGCCCCGTATATTCGGCAGGCAAGCCCACCGGGAAAGTGAAGTAGAAACAACTTATCGCTGCGTTTTGAGTGCGCGGTCAATGTCGCGCTTGGCGTCGCGCGCCGCAGCAGACGCACGCTTGTCATACAGCTTTTTGCCCTTGCACAGGCCCAGCTCCAGCTTGACGCGCCCCTTTTTAAAGTAAAGAGAGAGCGGCACCAGCGTGTAGCCCTGCAGCTTGATCTGCTGCCCCAGACGGCGGATCTCCGCCTTGTGTGCCAGCAAACGCCGCGGACGGCGCGGGTCCTTGTTGAAGATGTTGCCCTGCTCATAGGGGCTGATGTGGATGCCCTTGGCAATCAGCTCGCCGTCATCGATGTCTGCCCAGGAATCCTTCAGGTTGACCCCTCCGGCGCGCAGGCTCTTGACCTCGGTGCCTACCAGCTCGATGCCTGTTTCCAGTGCCTCGATGACAAAGTATTCGTGGCGCACCTCACGGTTGACGGCAATCATTTTTTTTCCACACTTGTCCTCTGCCATGGGGCACACCTCCTTTGCTTTTGTAGTAGGATACTAAGTATAGCGCACCTGCGCGGGAAAGTCAAGCATCCGCCGTCAGATTTATGCAGCGCTTTGCGCGGAAAAATACAAAAATTATAATTTTTGCAAAACCCTGTTGACATTCTCCTTCATATCCGCTATAATAATAAAGCTGATTCGAGACAGCCCGGTTGACCGGGTGTAGCGCAGTTTGGTAGCGCGCTTGAATGGGGTTCAAGAGGCCGTGAGTTCGACTCTCGCCACTCGGACCAAAGATGGCTGTCAAGGTCAGCAGGAGCGTCAAATCCGAAAGGATTTGGCGCTTTTTTGTTTTTACGGCTTCAAACGCGGCAGCGCCTGCTCCAAGCCGTTGGCGATGGAACGCTTGCGGCGTATGTCAAGATGGCCGTAGATGTTCGCGGTCATCTTGATGTCCGAGTGGCCCAGCCACTCCTGCACGTCTTTCAGGCCGTAGCCCTCCGACAGCAGCATGCTGGCGCAGGTGTGGCGCAGGTCGTGAAACCGGATATGGGGCAGGTCGTACTTTTTCAGCAGCTTGTGGAAGGTGTGGCTCACATAGTCGGGGGAGTAGGGGTGCCCGTCCTCCCAGGTGAACACATAGTCGTTGTCTATGTAGTCCTTGCCGAAGTGGTTGCGGTAGATTTGCTCCTGCTGTAACAGAATTTTGAACAGCCTTACCGCATCGTCTGTCAGGGGAAAGCTGCGGAAGCTGGATGCGTTCTTCGTCTTGTTCTTCTCCACGACCTTCGTGACCCGTGCCACGGTGTGCCGTATGGTCAGCGTTTGCATCGCAAAGTTGATGCTGTCCCATTTCAGCCCCAGTACCTCGCTGCGGCGCAGGCCGTACAGCGCGGTGACATAGATGATAGGGTAGAGGCGCTCGTTTTTGACGGCGGTCAACAGATCGCGCATTTGTGCTTCCGTGTAGAACGTACCGGTAAACTGTGCTGCGTGGGGCATGACGACCAAATCGGCAGGGTTTGTCTGAATCAGACCGTCCCTCTGCGCCAATTTGAGCGTCTGATTGAGCACGTTCTTGTGCTGACGCAAGCTAACCGCGGATAGGCCGCCGTGGCCGTCAGAGCGCCCGAATTTAGCCTTTACGTTGATGTAGGTCTGCAGCGTATCACCGTCAACATCGCACAGCCGAATTTGCAGATCATCGAAGTAGGGAAGGATGTGTGCCCGGGCCTGTACCTCGTAGCCTTGGTATGTGACCTCGTCCACGCGATGCCGGACGTCCTCCAGCCAGCGGCGCACGGCGTCACTGAATAGAATATCGTGAGGGGCAGCCTGCTCAGGCTTTTCGCCGAGCATATCAAGCATGAGCTGCCTGGCTTTTCCCTCGTTTCCCGTTACTGTCAGACCTGTGGAGACCCAGGTCTGATTTTTCTTGCCATCTGTCGTATGCGTGAGCACAACATAGTATTTGTCGTTTTTTACGCGCAAGCTGGCTGTCATGAGAAGGGCCTCCCAAAGCATTGTGGCATAAGACTGCACCTCCAAGATTCGACTGTCGGGACGAGGCGTTTTCCTCGTCCGCAAAACCAGTATACTACAATCGTTACGATTTCAAAAATGTACGAATGGAACCAATATGGCGGCACAGCAATGCCGTGAAAGCAGACACTTTCACGGCATAATCTGCTGCTATATTGGTTTTGCGTTTTTCTCCCCCTGCAAATTCCAGACAGGCAACCCTTCCCGGTGCTGTGCCCCGCAAGGCAGCCTTTGGGCCGGCCTTGCAGCATGTTGTCACGCTTTCTTGGCACGCTCCCCGGACAAATTCGGATTATCGCGCTGCTTCCCCAAAAGCGGTACGGCAGAGGACGCTATTCAGTTGTGGTGAGAGGAAGTATATCTCCTCTCAATTACAATGGATAGCGTCGGAGTGTGGGAATGGGACGGGGAAAATAAAAAAATTGTGGTGAGCAAATGGGGCAGTGGTTCCATAAAATGATTATTATTGAACGGATTGGATGATTTTGTTTTAAATAAAATATGCAGTTGCTTCGATTCGCTAAGTGAAGGTGAAATAAGTATTCAGTGTGGGGCAGAATTGCAATCAATGATGAAGATGTGAATCTGTACTACATTGCAGAAGCTGCGATATCACGGATATCAGAAATGTGCTATGATGTGCTTTTTGACAAATCATTTCCTGTTACGATTGAAACGTAGGGGGATATATGCTACACTAAAATAATACTCAAAAACTTGCATTTATGTTATCGCTGGGAAGGAAATGGCTTATGCATATTGACCAGTTGACCTTGAAAAACTTCCGGAACTTTGAGAGTGTAGATATTCCGCTGAATTCTAAAATGAATATTGTGATTGGCAATAACGGAAGCGGCAAAAGTTCTCTGCTCATGGGTGCATTAACTGCTGCTAGCGCCTTCTTTCTTGGAATTGACTACGCTTCTCCACGTAGCATCAAAACGGATGATGTTCGGCATGTAGCGCATGAAGTTAATAAAGTATGTCAGCAGGTGGCTGTCTATCCGGTCGAAGTTTCCTGTGAGGGCGTCGTTAATGGGATTACCTGCAAGTGGTCACGCTCTTTGAACGGACCTAAGTCTAATACGACTTATGGTGGGGCATCCGATTTGCGAAATATTGCTTCTTCCTTGCAAAAAAGCGCATCGAATGAATATTCGGAAGATGTACTTCCACTTATTGCTTATTATGGCACTGGTCGATTGTGGGCGCAAAAACAAGCAAAGAAAAAAGGAAAGCAAAAGCTGAAGTCTCGATTTGAAGGCTATCAAGATTGCATTGCTGAACAGGCAACAGACAAACAACTCCTAGAATGGTTTAGTGAGACCACATTGCTTGTTAGTCAAGAAGGACCTATCCCGCAGATGACTGCGGTTCAGCAAGCACTGGAACGGTGCTTTGCGGATTTGATTGATCACGATGAAACGCAGAAAGTAAAGGTTGAATATCGTCAGCGCTATAGAACAATTGTTGTCGAATATACGAATCGTTCTGGTGAGCGCGAACTTCATCCCATGTACGAGATGAGTGATGGTTATCGCTCAGTTCTAAGCATGGTGGCAGATATTGCGCATAGAATGGCGGTTTTAAATCCACAACTTGACGATGCAATCCTTGAAACGCCGGGTGTTATAATAATTGATGAAGTGGAATTGCACTTGCATCCGGGGTGGCAAAAGCGAATTTTGAAAGATTTGACTTCGGTCTTCCCGAACATTCAATTTATTGTATCGACGCATTCTCCTGAAGTCATTACATCGTACAAAGAAGCTAATTTGATTTTACTAAAGCATGAAGGTAGTGCTTCGCAGATTGAATCGGCATATGGGAAAGATGTAAATACAGTTCTTCGGAGTATTCTGCTTGTAGGGGATCGTCCTGCGGAAATTGAAGAACTGTTCGATAAATTTTCGCAGGTTCTTGATGCTGAAGATTATCCAAAGGCAAGGAAAATTCTATCTCAACTAGAAAATATTCTTGGTTACGATGATCCAGAGGTTTATAAGGCTAGAAGTAGTCTGGAAATTGAACAGATGGAGTGGCCAGAATGAGATACATAAAAAAGTCTGGAACTGAGCCAGAGGATTTGCAAAAGTATAAAAGGGACTGCCGCAGGGCATCCTCTCCGCTAAAAATCACTTACAAAGACATGCCAAAAGATGGCTCACGGAAACAGCTTGCAGTGGATCAAGGGTATATATGTGCGTACTGCATGCGCAGAGTTTGCCTTGATTCGGAGAATAAAGAGCAATATATAACCATCTCGGTTACAGCCAACGAACGATTGAGACAACCGCTCATTGTTCGCGACACACCGTCCGCGAGGTTTTAGCCGAGATGGACAAGCATGGCATCCAGTGGCCCTTGACGATGACATTACCAACGCAGACTTGGAGCAGATGTTCTTCCCGGACAAGTACAAGAGTGCTTGCTTGTACGTTGAACCGGACTATCCGTACATTCACCGTGAGTTGGCAAAGCGTGGTGTTACACTGACCTTGTTGTGGGAGGAGTACCGCCGCGAATGCTACGATGAAGGCAAGAAGCCGTACATGTTTACACAGTTCGGCGAGAAATACCGCAAATGTGCCCGCGTCACCAAGGCAACCATGCGTATCCAGCACAAGCCCGGAGACGCCATTGAGGTGGGGATTGGGCTGGCGATACAATCCCCATTTTCGATTCTGTAACCGGTGAGCAGAGCAAGGCGTACCTATTTGTAGCAGTCCTACCCTGTAGTTACTTCGCCTATGCAGAAGTTTGCAGTGTAAGCGCACGATAAATGACGTCCTGTGAAAGCAACGGTGCCTGTGAGATAATAAGGGTATCAAGAATTACCGAGAATTCCTGGTAATTATCAGGAATTCCTGAAAAGTCTCAAGGAGGAGTTGTAGCCATGCAAGTGAGTCAGATGAAAGGGGCAGTAAGTCAAGCACAGTGGAAGCAGCGCATTGTTGAGTGTCGCAATTCAGAGGTCAATGAATGTTTGAGCCATGTGACAGCCAATATTTGAGCTACTTCACAATAGTCACCGGTGTGGGTGGCTTAAACATTCAGGCAGAGTGACCTATTACCCGTTTGTTTCCAAAACATATGTTGGGGCTTTAGCGCGTGAAAGTGGGGCTAAAAGTCCGTGCAAGTGGGGTTCTGACTCCGATTTATGCAATAAGGAACACAAATAGCCAGGGCAGTGATTTGCTGGACAAACTCGCTTTTTCAAAGGACAAATTGAGTTTCTGCGGGGAAAATCGGAATCGTAAAAGTATGGAATAAAGCCAAAAGGCCACTGCCCAATTACGGGTGGTGGCCTTTTGGTTCATCGCAAGTGTCGTACGATATAACGTATATAATTTGTTATTCCTGCTTCTGGGATGTCTTTTTATCAACGAAAAACATTTTTACAGTAGATGCAATCATTAGAATGATGAAGATTGACAGCACAGAGCCAATTGCTACTACCATATAGCGTACGCCATCATTCCCTTTGGTGCCTGCAGCATAAGCCATCAAGAGATATGCTAATACGCCGATTGCTACACCCCACAGAATCTTTAGGATCGAGGGGGCCTCATCTCCAATTTTGCTGTTTTGAGTGCAAAGAGCGGAAATCGCAGACACACTATTGTCCGCACTGGTAGAGAAAGAGATCAGCATGATAAAAAGCGTGATTGGAATCAGTATTTGCGCAAAAGGTAACTTTCCAATGAATGCCCATATGCCAGCATATGTGCCATTTTCGTTGATTACAGAAGCTATATCCAAAAATCCGCTTGCCTGCCAGTTAATCGCACATCCACCAAATACCGAGAACCAAATGATAGCGAAAACACTTGGCATCAACCAGTTTACTATCAACGATTCTCGAATGGTATGTCCATAAGTCAGTTGAGCAAGAAAAACTCCTGTCACTGGGGCAAATGCCATCCAAAATGTCCAGTTGTAGATTGTCCACCATTGCAACAGAGCACTACCACCAGATGTTCCTGTGTCAAGACTCCACAGTGGGAGATTCTGCAACCAATAACCAATCGCAGAAGTAGAAGTATTAAAAATAAAAGCAGCAGAACCACCCAGAACCAATACAATAGCCGTCAGCACCATATAAAAACGGAAATTTAGATTTGCAAAAAACTTAATGCCTTTTTCAACACCGCTCAGAGAAGACAAAAGATATAAAATTGTGGTCACACCCATAACAGTTAACATCAATATGTGCGTCGGCTGAATATTGTACACATACTTTGCGCAAGCACTGGTAAGACCGATAAATGTGCCCAGTGTACCTACAAGAGCCAATGCCAGAGCCAAAATATTGACTGCATCGATTAGAGAAGAAATTCCGCGTTTCTTAACCTTGTCTCCAAACAATGGCACAAGTAATGTAGAGAGCGAAACAGGCTGTTTTTTGTTAAAGCACAAATACGCAATAGAAATGCTGCATATTCCATAGAACGCATAAGGAAAGACTGACCATTCGTGGAAAGATCGCCCCAATGCAAACAGTACGGCTTCGGATGAGCCAGGTTCAATGCCATAACCATCCAGTTCTCCCCAAATACTTTGTAAAAAAGTAATGGGTTGGGAAATGCTTGACGAGACAATGCTCGCTCCAATTCCTCCCGTTAGTGACATTGCAAACCAAGACCAGAAGCCATATTTCGGCTTCGCATCAGGTCCGCCTATGCGAATATTACCAACCTTGCTAAATGTAAGAATCACGCAAATGATTACGATCGCCAATACGATCCACTGATACAACCAGCTCAAATTCTGATAAGCAAGTTCAAACGCTCCCTTAAAGAACGAAATCAAAAGCTGATTGTTGATCAGCCCTAAAGCCCCTGCTATCAATACACATGAAAAGGCTGGAATAAACACTCCTTTGCGGATTGCCTTTCCTTTCATGGGTCTCCTCACTTTCGTTTCGTATAAAAGTCATGGACATGCTGCAAAATGATGCTGTTGTCTCGCTTCCCATCATCCTTGGAGCGCAGTTCTTTTATTGCTGTGCAAATCTGGATTTCAGCATCTTTTTCTTTCTTTCTACTCTCATCGTTTTGCTGCCATGCGATTTTGCCGTTAACACAGGTCATGACTACACTCTGTCTAGTACCACGCTGTACAAGCAGTGCCAGCGGGTCAATACCCGGATCCGCGTAAGGCTTTTCTATGCTATCGACACTAATCATTGTAAAATCTGCCGTAGCGCCTGGTTCTAGGATGCCGCTGGACAGACCACAAGCAGAAATCTTTGCTCCACGCGAAGTAGCCATTTTCAAAGCGTCCTTGTAATCCACTTCGCCATCCACACCATTGTGCAGATTATTGAGCCATGCAACACGAATCTCTCTTAGGTAGTCCTGATCGTCATCAAATGCACATCCATCTAACCCAATACCGCAGTCAATACCAAGTTCATTCGCCCTCTGCATGTTGAAAATTCCGCTGCGCAAACGTAAATTGGAAGATGGATTCGTAATTAAATGCGCTCCACTCTCAGCAATCAGCTGCAAATCTTCTTCATCCAGCCATACGGCATGTGCAAAGGATACCCATGGGCCCAGAAACCCGATTTCTTTATAATGTTTAATAAAGCTCTTGCCCCATGTACGCTTTGCATACTCTGCTTGATACTGAGTCTCCAGTAGATGCAGATGAATGTACATACCATGTTCAAGTGCATATTCCTTCATCTGAAGCAGGGCTTCATCACTGCACCACTGACCACCGTTCGGATGAAGTTGTACCTCAGTCCATCCTGCTTTGATATCATCTGCAAGATCTTCGCAGATACCCTCGACAAGTTGGAAATACTCATCCATGCTCATAATCTTGTCATGAATGCCGGCCGCAAAGCTTGTGCGCAGTGGTTCTGGCAAATCTGAAATGAATTTATCACGGTCATAATAAATGCGCTTATTCTGATCCAAATACAAAGGACAGAGAATGCTTCGTATACCTGCGTCCTTATATCCCTTTTCGGCTGCCACCATTTCTTCACGAATTTTAGCAAAGCTGTTAGGGTTGTGACTATGCAATACCATACCAACACCAGACGATACAAGACGCATCCCATCATAGTAACACGCTTGATAGTGGGGGATAGCAGGGAGCTTATTTAAATCCTGTAACCACATTTCCAGCGCCCGATCAGGGGTACGGAAGGATATGGGGGACATGCCTCTGCCGTGATCATGAGCGTCTACAAAAGCAGGCATCATCAACCAATCTTTGCTTTCCAAAACCTGTGCTTCCGGATAGCCAAGTCGCAGTTTCTCAGGCTCATCGATCTGTTCAATCCGATTGTCACGTACTAAGACAGCTGTGTTTGTGCATACTTCATCGTTCGTCCCATTCCAAAAATAACGAGGAATAAAAATCGATTCCATAAAGAACTCCTTAACTAAAAAAACAGAATGCGGCAGAAGATGACATACTCCATCGTATGTTCTTCTGCCGCTTTTGCAGGTTGATATGTTTATTTGTCGGCAGAAGGTCGCTTGTAGTTCAGATAGAGTGAAGCTTCCGTACCACCATCTACAACAATTGCCTGTCCGGTTATGGCACGAGCTTCATCGCTTGCCAGGAACAACGCTGTTTCGGCAATATCCTTTGCTTGAATCTCAAATGGTGCCGGCTGATAGGTATTCAGGAATCTCTGACGAGCTTCCCCCTCAAAGCCATTGTTCAGCGGAGTGTTAACAAATCCAGGGCAAATCGCATTGCAACGAATATTATCACGTGCAAAGTCAATTGCAACAGATCTTGTAATACTAAGCGCTCCAGCCTTTGCCGCCGAGTAACTCAACTTATTCGGTGTTGGGCGAATGCCATAAGTTCCAACCAGATTAAGTATTACGCCACCACCTGTTTTGATCATATGCGGGATGCAATACTTACTGCCTAAAAAGACGCTGTCCATGTCCAGTGCAACGACCTTTTTATAATCTGCATAAGAAGTCGTTACTGCAGTACCGACCGGGCTGATGCCTGCAATTGTAAAATACACATCGAGTCGTCCGAATGTGGCAACAGCATCATCAAACAAGGCCTCCACAGCTGCCTCATTGGTAATGTCAATTGCATAGGCTTTTGCCTTTCCGCCTGCGGCAATAATTTCGTCCGCAGTTGCCTTTGCTGTTTTTTCATTGATGTCAACAACACAAACCGATGCACCTTCTTGAGCAAAGAGCGTACAAGAAATTTTGCCCATTCCGGAGCCACCGCCCGTAATGACAACAACTTTACCATCAAACCTTTTCATAGAAAGTCTCCTTCGTCAATAGTCAAGCGTTCTAGCGCGTACTTCATTTTTTGGCTTTGTTGTAGCATTAGCCGAAAGCAGGGAAGATCGTCATAGCAATCGCAACGCCAACAATTCCTCGAACAATTGCTGGAATTATGCCTACACGTAGAATTGTCTTCTGTGTATAGCCACCAGCCTGCATAGCCATGGGTACTACGGGGTTAGGCATCGGAGTGATCAGCGAAGACATGGATGCCAGAGAGCAAAGGATAACGGGACCACGAGGATCACAGCCAATCGAGCTGCAAGAAATAATCAAAATGGGAATTAAAACAGTAGTCGTTGCTCTGTTGTATAGGAAAGATGTCATCAGGAAAGATACCAAGTAGAATACTGCGCCAATGATATAACCATTGCGAACACCAGAAAGAGCACCTGCAGCGAGATCTCCTAACAACTGAGCAGCACCGGTGTTGCCCAAAGCCTCGCCCATAACCGTGACACCTGCATACAGCAGAACCATGCTCATATTCATACGAATCAGTGCGGTCTGCTCATCCAAAACACCGGACAAGACAACAGCGGTTGCACCAGCCATCGTAACTGCCCAAGAAGGAAGGCCAAGCATCAGTCCAATAACGGTAGCAATAAAGATACCATAACCGAGAAATTCACGGACCGGAGAAAGAGCCTCATTGTTTGTGATATCCGGCCCTGTGATAGCGGCCGTTTCAGTTTCAGGCTGATCTGGCATGAGCTTCGGCAAGACGAAGATCGTCAACAGCAAAGTAACCAGCGCGGTCGGCAGAAAAACCATAGTCTCACTCCACATGCTGAGAGGAGATCCGGTCCAGCCATAGGACTCCAGATAGCCATTCTGCGTAACGAACCATGCAGCATAAGGACCAATGGGCTCAATAACAAAGGAAGTAGAGACTACCGTAACAGCAATCGGATACATCATCTTAGAGGGGCTGCACTTCAACTGTTTGCACATGCTGATAACCAGAGGATAAACCATAGCAAACATAGCCGGCAGGCTGGGGACAAACTGACCGAGCAGGAAGATAACCAAAATGTAAGACGCCAATACTCGCGTGAAGGACCCATTGTTTACACGATACAAAAGCTTGGTAATATTATTGACCATCTGCGTGCGAGAAAGTCCCGCAGCAACAATAAACATACCAGCCATCGTCAAAACGTTGTTGTTGCCGAATCCGGCAAACACGGTAGCCTTATCCACACATCCTGCGACATACAAAGCAACAATAACGCCCATACTGGTAAATGCCATTGGTATCTTGCGGTTAAAGAATAGAATAATCATAACCGCAAAAATAATTAGGCAGATAACCATACTGTTCATAGTAAGCCTCCTTATTTTTTGAAAATTTTATTGTCCTTTTCAGCAGATACACACCATCCATAGAACCTTTAGCCGGCAAAAGAGGCTCTATTTCCTGCTGAATACTCGTCAGCGTATAATCAATACTGATTAAAAACACTAAACGGGTTCCTTGACAACTATTTAACCATATTGTATACTTTTCGTAAAGCGACAAATTATACAAGCCGCTTTGCAAAAATGTCAAAGCAGAGGTCCAAATGGATACACAAAAATGGTCACTACTTCTTAAAGTATTGGACTCTGGCAGTATTTCTGCAGCTGCCGCACAATCCAATTACACGATTTCGGGAATAAGCCGTATGATTGCGAATCTGGAACAAGAAGTTGGCTTTCCTCTGTTGGTACGAAACAATCGCGGCGTTGGACCAACAGATGAATGTGAGTTATTGTTAAATGATATTCGCACCTTATTGCATGACGAAGAACAGATCACACAGCGGATTGCTAATATCAATGGGCTCCAAATTGGTACGCTAACCATTGGTACAGCATATTCCTCCAGCTATCCATTACTCACAAAGCAAATCGTTCGGTTTGTTCAGCAGTACCCTCGCATCAACATCAAAATGCTATGGGGTTATAATGACGAACTATGCCATGCTGTCGAAGAACGCAAAATGGATATCTGTGTTGTTAGCAAACCTACTCCGGATATGCTATGGTTTATTCTTCAGCAAGAAGAAATGGTTGCGGTGGTTTCTGCCAATTCTGCATACGCCGATAAGGATAGAGTCTCGCTGTCCATTCTGAAAGAAGAACCATACATTGATATTTATCCAAACCGTGACAGTGATTCTTCACGCTTGCTTAAGGGAGCTGGAATTAAGCCAAACACAAGATTTACCACATCTGATCGTTATGCCGCTCATGAAATGGTTGCTGCTGGTCTTGGTATTACTGTAATTAATGAAACTCTAGCAATTAAACGAGATGATATTAAAATTCTCCCTTTGGATCCTCCACAAAATCTTAGTATAGGTCTTGCCTGCCTCCCTAATCCAACCCTATCTACTAGGCGTTTTATTGGTTTTATGCAGGAGTCTATGCGAGCCAGCGAGATCCGTTGAAGACACCGTAGATGATAGATTCCTTATGAGTGAACGAATTACAGTAGCTAACTTAGATAAGTCATCAAAGGGAACAAAGGTATTGAGAAAAAGATGAAATATTGCTGAGTATTTCGGCCCGAAGCTGGCAGAAGTAGAAAACTTAGAGAAAAAGAAAGCATTCGAAGAAAACGTAACAATATCGCCGTAAAGCAAGAAGATACTAAAGTTTAAACAAAAATATTGATTAAAATTGAACGATGAGGTATACTAAGCTTGGAGGTGTTTCAGATGAAGCTACTGCGTGTCAAGGCGAGTCACTTTAAGAATTGCCAGGATGATACGGTTATTGATTTGGTCGCTAAGTCGAAGAAGACGACTGAAGACAAGGAGTATGAGCTTCAGGGAATTACTGAGGGCTTGTATGTGTATAGCATTGGAGCGTTTGTCGGAAAAAATGCTTCCGGTAAAACAACTGCTCTGGAATTGCTGGACTGCTGCTATGATATTCTGGGTAAATTTAGCCTGGAGAATAAGCACTATTCCTATGATGGAATCAAACTGGAGATCATCTTTTTTCATGAGGAATATATTTACAAATATACGACAGAATTGAAAGCAGATCCGACCTTAGCAAATCGGGCAACATTTTTTGATCAGCATATTTATAAGAAAAAGTATTATAAAACTAAACTGAGTTCATTGTATACAGAGGATTTTGTTGAGCAAAAAGATCTGGGTGAGTTACCGGAAGATACGGCAAGCACTTTTTTTGTCTTAAAGAAAAAACAGGTATCAGCGATTTTCTTCGGTAGCGATGGTATGGGAGCGGACACATACCAGATGGCATTTCGATTGCTCAAAACGTATCATATACCAGATGAAATGCTTTCTGCGATTATCCGTATTTTCGATAGTAATATTCAAAGTATTCAGATGCTTGACGAGCATAACTATCGTGTCACTATCTGCAATCAGGTAAACTTTCTATCGGACAAAGAACTTTTATATATGTTGTCCAGCGGAACGACAAAAGGCATTATCCTTTACACATTGGTTGTAGCTTCTCTCCAACAGGGGTTCGACTTGCTTATCGATGAGGCAGAGGCGCATTTTCATAAGACACTTGTCGAAAATATGTTGAGTCTGTATATGGATAAAAAAGTGAACAGGCACGGGGCAACGCTGCTGTTTTCGACGCATTATTGTGAAGTATTGGATTTGTTCCATCGGCAGGACAATATATGGGTGTGTCAGTCAGGCAACAAGATTGCCATTAAGAACATGTACGAGTCTTTTGAGGTGAGATCTGGTTTGCTTAAGAGCAAGCGCTTTTATAATAACGCTTTCCAAACGGCGGTAAACTATGATGAACTCATGAATCTGAAAAGGAAGTTGATGAAATGAAGCTGTTGATCATGTGCGAGGGACCTAACGAGCTCAAAATCATCAACATCCTGCTGGAAAATCAAAAGCTGAAATTTTCATCAGATGATTTGCTGGGATTGGTCCCGTATCATGCGCGTCAAATAAAGTCCTCTGCAGCAGTTAAGGCGGCATTGAACTTGTATCCAGATGAGGTACATGTACTGCGTATTGGCGATGGCCAAAATGAGAAACTGGAGATACCATCTGCATACAAAGATAAAATAACGCTGGTTGAAAAGTATTGTACAAAGCCCGAGTTGGAAATGCTGCTCATTATATCTGAAAATTTAGCAGCAGAGTACGAGAAAGTGAAATCCAAAACAAAGCCGAAGACTTTTGCAAAAGCGAATATTCGATATGGAAGAAGAAGATACGATAATAGTACAGCATTCTATGAAGAGTACTTTGGACCGGATTGCGAAAAGTTGGTTAATGCTATAAAAGCATATAGGCACCACAATGGTTCCCACACGAAAGATGAACACTACTTAGCGGAGCTTTTAAAGTGAACATTCCTGTAATCTGTAAAAATTGCGAATTGAAATAGAAAGAACCTCTCAGTAAGCTAAGGCTATATCCTAGCAGATGATAATAGCCACAGCGAACAAGAGGTTTCAAAAGAATTATTATACTCAAATCGCATGCAGAGTCGATAGATTCTGAGCTGTTATCACCTTCGGGATTCCGTGAAGACTTGCGTGAAGCGGGACTTGTAGGAGTAGATATCACAATTGAAGAATTCTCACTGGCAGACTCCTGGGGAAATATATATCCCAAATTGTCTATTCAGGACAGAATTGCGCTGGCCATAGCAAAGCAGCGGAATATTGTACTTTTGCCTGGAGATATGGCACTTCGGAAAGCTGCCACAAAAGAGGGCGTATCAATCATGGGAACATTAGGCGTTCTGGGCCGGCTCTATGAAGGCAGCTACATAACATCGGACGAGTATGAATACTGCCTAAGCGAATTTTTGAGACGAAATGGTGGAGTGGTTCGACTGCCGAATAGTGAACTAAAGAAAAGACTTGCCGGATTGAAAAGCAAATTTGAAAATTGTGATTGCAAGTGAATATATGATAATAGTAGTTTTACCGCTTATGATGCAAGCGAAGGAGCACTATATGTACTTTTTCTGCTCTGCTTAGCATTGCATCCTGATGCTCCTGGTATTTTTGCAGTTGATAGTTTTGATCATGCTATGCATCCGAGACTTGCGCGAGAGACAACAAGATTGTTCTGCAAAACAATTTTAGAACAGGATAAGACTGTTTTTGTGACAACGCACAATCCACTTGTTTTGGATGGGCTTGATTTAATGAATGATGATATAAGATTGTTCGCGGTGAACAAAAGTAGAAAATCTGGTCATACAACTTTGCAGAGAATACAAATCACCAAGGAACTCATGGATTCGGGATACTCGCTGTCGAGATTGTGGACGGAAGGAAGAGTGGGAGGCGTAAGCATAGGCAACACAATGGTTCTCACAAGAAAGATGAACACTACTTAGCGGAGCTTTTAAAGTGAAGTGTTCTTTTACGTGGGGAGGTGTTTATTATGTGTGACCTTAGTCAAGGCGTCAAGGCCGAAGGAAGAGAAGAGGGCCGACGAGAAGGCCGACGAGAGGGCATCAGCATCGGTAAGATTGGGATGCTCGTACAACTTGTTCAGGATGGTGATTTGAAACCGGAGCGTGCTGCTGAAAAAGCTAAAATGACGGTTGAGGAGTTTAAAAAGGTAAGTAGGCAAATACAAATCATTCGCGAGGCATACTCAAACTTTGAGCAGCTACTGAAAAAGCCAGAGTAATGAAGGAGGGAAACGTGTATGAATAGCCAACGGGCATTTCTTAGCAATGAATCCAACTATACAGTTTTCCGTGTGGGAGATAAGGTAATCAGATTTCGCGCACCATATTCATTGGAGCATTATACAGAAGTAAAAGAATGGAATCATGGTTCAGTATGTCAAAAAACATCTACTTTGCCTTATAGAAAATGTAGGGGCGAATATTGTTCGCCCGCCAACTTAGCGCAGCAACGCTCTTTTTGGAAAGCTTCTCACAAGGCGAACGGGCACGGGCGAGCAATGCTCGCCCCTACAATGCGCTTTTTTGACAGTCTGCATGGTTATATTGTGGCGATGGCAAAGTATAAACAGAATGACAGGCCAGAAGAAGAGTATATTGATTTAATTCCTATTTTGAAAAAATTATATTTTGATCCAGAGACATTTTTGGCTCCGATCATGGAAGTGAGCGTGGTAAATGGTTAATGTTAAAAATATAGCCGATGAGGCAGATATGATCATAAATGAACGTTATGAAATTGATGAACTGGCCGATGCGGCAGGTGGCTATTTTGCGATGCCGTCGGCGGACGAGCTTGCCTACACCGAACTTTTATTTGATGTCTGCGATCAGTTTGGAATCCATTACTATTCCGCAGATAAGAAAGCGCGCGCATTTGTTGAAGAAGTGACACGCGTGACATGGGCAAAGCAACAAGAAGAAAATACCGGGGTACAACAGAGTATCCGTCCTGCATTTACCGCGTAAAAGAGAATATGTATATGCCAGCCGGAAGGAATTTACTTCCGGCTGGTTTCTTTCTAGAGGCGTATTAAGGGAAATCAGTCTGTGGAATGTATCTATGTAACCGCTCAACCACAGCCGTCAAGCAAAAATAAAGCTGGAGCCAAATCCGGCTCCAGCAAACCTCAAATTTTCTTCTTGCAAATGTCAGGCAGCTTGTCCGACTGCGGCAGCAAATCGTTTAAGAACACGCGGTCATTCGGATCATGCTCCCGGCCATAAAGATGTTCTGCAATCTCGTCCAGTAAAAAACGGAAATACTCATACGGCTTCAAATTGTTGGCCTTGCCGTTTCTGCAATGCTGTAGAGAATCGCACTGGATTGTGCTCCTCTGGGCGTGTTGAGCATAATCCAGTTTTGCCCGACTGTAAAGGGACGATTTGTTGCGATTGGTTTCGTATCATGCACGTCAAATAAAATTCTCTGCTTGCAGTTAAGGATGCACGGAACTTGTATCCGGATGAGGAATAAAAGAAATCTTTTTACTTGTCAATCTGCTGTAAATTATCGACTGAATTTGTGCAAAGCTAACAAAGTGAAAAAGAAAGCCGTTCTTGTCTTGACACTCCACAAGGAATATGGTATTGTAATCATGCACAGAATAAGTCGCTATTCAAGAGCCTGATTTGTTTGTGCCTTACAAAAAAGAAAAATGTACGTGAGCAGCGTCGTTGGATTGTTACCGTTTGGCGGGCTAGACCAACTCTGCATAGCACAAGCCGAAAGCGTGTTTCAGCCTTCGGTATGTTTGCTGTGTCAAGGGTGGTCTTTTTTTATTGCCTTTTTCAACCCCGAGGAGGAGAAACAATGCAATATACCGTCAAAAAGCCAATCAACAACAATATTCTGCGCGTGGTGGATTCCACGGGCTGTGAGTTGATCGTCACCGGGCGTGGTCTGGGCTTTGGTGTTAAGCCGGGCTATAAAATCGAGGCTGAAACCGTGGAGTGCAGCTACCGCATGACCAGCCCTGCCGTGCAGCAAAAGTTGGTGGAACTTCTGGAACGGATTCCGTATGAGCATCTGCTGCTCACCGATGAGTTGGTAGAAACCATCCGGCAGCGGCTGAAATACCCACTGAACGAAAGCCTGCTCATCACGCTGGCCGACCACATCAGCTTTGCCATTCAGCGCAGCGAACAGGGAATTCGCTTTTCTAACCCGCTGATGACTTCCATTCGGGAATTCTACCCGGAAGAGTATCACCTTGGCATGGAGTGCCTTGCCACCATCCGCCAGCGTTTCCATGCAGACCTTTCGGACGACGAGGGCGGCTTCATTGCGCTGCACATCGTCAACGCAGAGCTCAACACCACCATGAGCGTGGTGAACGATGTCACCCGCTTTGTGGATGGTTGCGTGCAGGTAGTAGAATGCTTTTACAACTTCCATTTTGACCGGGATACACTGGATTTCAGCCGCTTTACAGTGCATTTGCGCTTTTTTGCACAGCGCGTATTTCAAGGAAAACAGGAGCAGGAAAACGATACCCATGACGAAGTGTTCCGCGCTCTGATCGCCCGCAATTGCAGTGAACACTACAAATGCGCCTGCTGCATTGCGGAGTATGTGCGCAATACCTGGCACAAGGAGCTTTCAGACGAGGAACTGGTGTTCCTTACTATCCATCTGAAACGGATTTGGATGGGAAAGTAAGCTTTTTGTTTCGCCTTTGATTCTCCACAGGTATTTCCTGTGTAGATATATGCTGGTTACGAACTTAAGAAAAAGGAGAATTGAAGATGAAAGACAAGATCTTTGGCGTACTGCAACGCGTGGGACGCAGCTTTATGCTACCCATTGCACTGCTGCCTGTGGCGGGCCTGCTGCTGGGCATCGGCAGCTCGTTCACCAACGAAACGATGCTGGCGGCTTATGGCCTGAACAGCGTCATCCATCCGGGCACCCTCATTTATACCATTCTGGACGTGATGAGCCAGACCGGCAATGCGGTGTTCAACAATCTGGCGCTGCTGTTTGCCATGGGTGTAGCCATCGGCATGGCTCGCAAGGAAAAAGAGGTCGCGGCACTGTCCGGTGCAGTGGCCTATATCATTATGAATACAGCCATTCAGGCCATGATCAATGCGGCGGGTGGCGTAGAAGCTATGCCTGCCAACTCCACCACCACCATGCTGGGCATCACAACGCTGCAAATGGGTGTGTTCGGCGGCATCGTGGTCGGTCTGGGCGTGGCTGCGCTGCACAACAAATTCTATAAGATCGAGCTGCCGCAAGTGCTGGCCTTCTTTGGCGGCACACGCTTTGTGCCCATCGTCAGTTCTATTGTGTATCTGGTGGTCGGCATTGCCATGTTCTATATCTGGCCGGTGGTGCAGAACGGTATTGCCGCGCTGGGTGCACTGGTGCTGGCTTCCGGCTACGCAGGCACCTTTATTTACGGCCTGCTGGAGCGTGCGCTGATTCCCTTTGGACTGCATCATGTGTTCTATATGCCGTTCTGGCAGACCGCTGTGGGTGGCACCGCCATCATCGACGGCGTGACCGTGACCGGCGCACAGAACATCTTCTTTGCCGAGCTGGCTTCCAAGTCCACCACTGTGTTCTCGGTCAGCGCTACCCGCTTCATGGCCGGTAAGTTCCCCTTTATGATGTTCGGCCTGCCCGGCGCGGCGCTGGCTATGTACCAGTGCGCCAAGCCTGAAAAGAAAAAGGTGGCAGGTGGCTTGCTGCTGTCTGCCGCGTTGACGGCGTTCCTCACCGGCATCACCGAGCCGCTGGAATTTACCTTTATCTTTGTGGCACTACCCATGTACGCGGTGCACTGCGTACTGGCCGGTCTGTCCTTTATGTTGATGCACATCCTGAATGTGGGCGTGGGCATGACCTTCTCCGGCGGTCTCATCGACCTGGTGCTGTTCGGTGTGATGCAGGGCAACGCCAAGACCCACTGGGTGTGGGTGGTCGTGGTCGGTGCGGTGTACTTTGTGCTGTACTACATCATTTTCCGCTTTATGATTTCCAAGTTTGACTACAAGACCCCGGGCCGCGATGATGCCGAGGAAGTCAAGTTGTACACCCGTGCGGACGTGAACGCCCGCAATGCTGCTTCCGGCAGTGTGCCTGCCGGGGATGACCCGGTCAGTGCCATGATCGTGGAAGGTTTGGGAGGTGCCGCTAATCTGGCCGATGTGGATTGCTGCGCAACCCGTCTGCGCTGCACGGTCAATGATGCGACATTGGTCAAACAGGATGTGCTCAAAGCCTCCGGTGCCTCCGGCGTGATCTGCAAGGGCAACGGCGTACAGGTGGTGTACGGTCCCAAGGTGGCCGTCATCAAAGCAAAGCTGGAAGATTATCTGGAAAGTGCACCCAAAAACCCAGTTGTCGCTCCCTCGCCGGCAACCGCACCCGCAGCAAAGGATACCGTGCTGTCTGCCTGCCTGAACGGTACGGTAGTGCCGCTGGCCGATGTGAAGGATGAAGCCTTTGCCAGCGGTGTACTGGGGGATGGCATTGCCATTGAGCCCTCCGATGGTGAACTGGTGGCACCTGCTGACGGTGAGATCTCCTCCACCTTTGAGACCCACCATGCCGTGGGCATGACCACGGCTGACGGTGCCGAACTGCTGATGCACATCGGCATCGATACGGTCAAGCTGGGCGGCAAGCACTTTACCTACCTCGTCAACGAGGGCGACAAGGTGAAGAAAGGCCAGCCGTTGATCCGCTTTGAGTTGGAAGCCATTAAGGCCGAAGGCTATCCCGTGACCACGCCGGTCATTGTCTGCAATACCGATGACTATGCCGCTATCGAGGCTAAAGCCAGTGGCACCGTAAAGCAGGGGGATGCGTTGCTGGAACTGAAGCACTAAGCGTTTCTCCCAAACTGTAAGGTGAGGTTGTTGTAAAGGAAAGAGCTATTCCGATAAAGGCAATGTCACTTAGTTAAATAGGTAATCCCTCTACACCAACGCAGAAATTGGTATAGAGGGATTTTTTCTTCTAAATACTTGAACAATAAGCTCAGAATGTGCGGCCTCTTTGCTTACCGAAGTAAGCAAAGAGGCCCTTGTAGTTAGGAAACGTCCACTGTGACAGCTAACAGCAAGGAGTGAATGACTGTAGAAAATGTCAAGCAAGCGTTGAAAGAGTGCTTTTCTCAATTGAGGTGATCCACGCTTGGAAGTTGCAACACTGGAAAGCTTCAACTTGCCAGAACCAACAACGCCGGGGTCTACGCCTGCAAAGGCCACAATAGAACTGCGGGTGCGGGAAACGGCGAACATCACCTAATTCAGCCATGAGATGCGGCCCTGTGGACTTTCCAACACCGTACATGGCTGTCTGCGAGCGGTATGGTGTGACGGCCATCATTGCGATGGGACGCAAGGGGGCAGCACCGTAGCAGCTGCTATCTGCAATGCGCCGATCTATTCCGCTGCCGAGATGCTGGATCCCACCGCCCGCGGATGGAAACAGTAACATTTACAATGAAAAAGAGCCCTGACAGTGGGCGCTTTTCTCTTTCTTAATCTGTACTTATAAAAGGTATATCACACCAGCATATCGAACAGTCCAATCATCAGAGGCATCGTCATGATGGAAAGCAGCGTACTCAGAACATACAATGCACTTGAGTGCGCCGCATCACGATTGTAGAGTTGCGACATTGAGGTGACTGTCGCACAAGACGGCGTAATAGCCGATAGATAGACTGTCATTAAAATTGCTTTACCATCTGCAATCCAGTCAGATGCGTGGAACACGCGAAGTAGCAGCAGAACAATGATAGGAACTACAATCAGACGAAGTGCAACGGGAAGATAGTTGCGCGGTGTGCAGAAGACTTTCTTTAACGGTACTTCCGCAATCGCCATACCGGCCAGCAGCATCCCCATAGGCCCTATCATAGCACCTACGCTGCTGAGCGTACTCACAATAGGCGAGGGCAGCGAGATATGCAGAAGGTACAAGAGCGCACCGGCGACAATCGCAATCAGGTTGACATTGGTCAGAATCTTCTTCCATTCGAGTTTTGCGCCTTCTTGCAGGCAGGCACTTGCGTGCGTCCAGAGAAGAATCAGCTGAACAATGACGAAAGCGCAGGAATACACGACATATTCCTCGCCGAGCAAAGCCTGAACCAAGGGAATGACGAGCGCAGCCGCATTGCTGTATATGATATTGACCTGCTCCACGACATCCAATTTAAGCGGCCTTTTAAAGATAGCATTGAGGACCAGAAAGACAATATGCATTCCGACCGCTATGCCCATCGAATACAAGATTCCTGTGCGAATCTGCGGTGTATCATCGATTTGAAATGCGTTGAGAACAACACACGGCATGACCAGATACACGAAAACTACGGACAAAACCTTGCTGTCTGAGGCTTTCAATAGCCCTGTTTTAACGACTATGTAGCCCATCAGAAGAACGATAAACAGCTGGGCTATCTGCTGCATGAGCAATACACTGACTTCCATAACAATCCCTTCCTTCGATTCAGAATAGCGTACTCCTTTCTATGAAAAGAGTCAATATGCAACATGACGGAAGTTTTTAGCAAATGGCGAAAATCAACAGTTTGTGGTGAAGGTTGAGAGTTAGCCATATGTACTGGATACTATGCACAGTTACAGGATGTTGCATTTATGCAAACGGTAGAACTTGATAGAGGAGTTGTAAAATCTATAAAAATAAATGTAAACGCGATGTTTTCTTTGATATAATATAGTTAAGAAACTATCCCCTAAAGGGAAGGAGGTCTATTATGAAAAGGAGAGTTAGTACAGCGAAAAGAATCGTTGCTGTAGCTTTAGCTGCTACGGTTGCGGTTTCTTTGACCGGCTGCAAGAAAAGAAAAAACACCAACGATACGACGAGTTCGGATGTGACCACGAGCCAAAGTCAGGCTGCGGTTCCGGAAACACCGGAAGTAACTGCCACACCTGCACCGACGGCTACGCCTGCACCGACCGCCACGCCCGCTGAGAACACTGATAAGAAGGACAACACCACCAGCGAGCCGACTAAGACGGAGAAGCCGAGTACCGGTACTTCGACTTCCGGCGGGACTACCAAACCGGCAGCGACAAAAACACCGGCACCTGCTCCGGCAGCTACTCCGGCTCCTACCGTAAAGCCTCAGGTAAAATACACCTTCACGGTTCGCCGTCATGAGGCGACCTGCACCACGCAAGGCTACGATGAGCATATCTGCCATGAGTGGGGCGGCATGAACTACAATGACCGCTTTGTTCCGGCAAAGGGACACAGCTGGGATGGCGGTACAGTCACGAAGGCTGCTACTTATACCGAGACCGGTATCAAGACCTTCAAGTGCAAGGAATGCGATGAGACGCGCACCGAGGAAATCCCGTCTCTCGACAAGACATATCATATCAAGAGCGTTGTTGCTCCGACCTGCACCGCTGAGGGTTATACCATCTATGAGTGCAATGAAGTCCCCGGCCTGACCTACAAGGGCGATTACAAGGCAAAGCTGCCGCACGCCTACGATGCTGGTAAGGTCACGAAGCCTGCTACCATCTATGAGAAGGGTATCAAGACCTTTACCTGTACCTCCTGCGGCACTACATACACGGAAGATATTCCGATGGTCGAGAAGACCTGGCATAAGGGCAATACGGTAGCGCCTACCTGCACAGAGAAGGGCTATACCATCTACATCTGCGACCAGGATTCCGCTTTGACCGAAAAACGCGATTATACGAATGCACTGGGCCATGCTTGGGACGCTGGTACAGTCACAACGGCAGCGACCTGCACGAACGCTGGTGTTAAGACCTATACCTGCACCCGTAATGGCTGCTCCGAGACAAAGACCGAGGAGATTGCCGCGCTGGGTCATAAGTGGGATGACGGCACTGTCACTAAGGCCGCTACTTGTGAGGCTCCCGGTGTAAAGACCTTCAAGTGCCAGAATACCGGCTGCACAGAGACCAAGACCGAAGAAATCGCGGCTCTGGGGCACAAGTGGGATGATGGCACTGTCACCAAGGCTCCTACCTGCACTGAGGACGGCGTCAAGACTTTCACCTGCCTGAACGATGCAACCCATACCTATACGGAAGTTGTTCCTGCGACGGGACATGCTTGGGACGATGGTGTTGTTACCAAGGAAGCAACTTACGAAGAAGATGGCGAGCGCACCTACACCTGCCAGAAGGACAAGACCCATGTACATAAAGAAGTAATTCCCGCTTTGGGCTATACCTTCACGGATACTGTGGTCGCTCCTACCTGCACAGAGGACGGTTACACGCTGCATACCTGCAATGAGAATCCCGCAAAGACCTATCAGGATACGCCTGTCCCTGCACTGGGCCATCAGTATAAGGAAGTCACTACTCCCGCTACCTGTGGCACTCCTGGCAGCGTAGACAATGTCTGTGAGCGCTGCAACGATAAGCAGCATGTGAGTGACCTTCCTGCCACCGGCAAGCATCAGTGGAAGGAAGGCGTTGTAACGAAGGAGCAGACCGCTACTGAGAGCGGCATCAAGACCTTCACCTGCAAGGTATGCCAAGCAACAAAGACCGAAGACATCCCCAAGGTGCATACCCACGATTACACGCGCCTTGGCGAAATCATCGAGGGACCTTATTGCGAAACTGAAGGCAAGCGTTGGATGTACTGCAGCTACGAGGGGTGCAACGAAAGAGTGTTGATGCCTGTGCCCGCTATCGGTTACCATGATTGGGACACCGAGCACACCGAATGCCTGAAAAAGGCTACCTGCACCGAGAAGGGCACCATGCTGATGCACTGCAAGCGCGATGCTTCCCATACCATGACCTACGACTACGGCGGTACAGGTCACATCTGGAATGAGGGCGTCATCACTACTCCGCCTACTTATGAAGAGTACGGTGAAAAGACTCTGCATTGCAAGAACTGTGATGCGACCAAGACCGAAAAGGTCCTGCCCACCAAGTATACCTTCACCGTTACCGTTGTTCCGCCGACTTGTACCGAAGACGGCTACACGATGCATAAGTGCAATCAGGATGACAGCTTCTCTTACAAGGACAACATTGTACACTCCACCGGTCATCGTGCCGCGAAGCGTGTTATCGAGCCCACTTGTAAGGAAGAGGGTCGCACCGAAATCTACTGCACCGCCTGCGGTGAAGTGAGCAGTATTATCGATACCACCCCGAAAACCAACAACCATACTTGGGATAACGGTGTCGTTACTACTGAACCCACGGCTCAAAAAGATGGCGTCAAGACCTATACCTGCACAGTTTGCAATGAAACGAAGACTGAGACCATCCCGCGCCTGAACAGCAGCGGCAAGTAATCTGCACGCTTACAAAAAGCACAAGAAACATAAAGAGGAGCGTCTGCTTTGGCGGACGCTCCTTTTGCTTTGACTGAAAAACTGCATAAGTGCTCTAGAAAATCTTTTTGACATTGTTTGTCGCACTTGGTAGAATGATGACAGAAAAGAAAGAATGCAAATCCTATGGGGAGGTTTCGGGTATGCTGCAGATTGCAATTATCGAAGACGAAGCAGATTTGGCTCAGCAGACAAAGGATAAAGCCCCAATCTATGTATTGGAAACAAACGGATAACATAATAGGTCATTCTGTCTGAGTGCTTAAGGGCTTCTCTGGCTACCTGCAGACCGACGGTTATTCGGCGTACAACGATGTCGAATCTGTGACCAGAGTCGGATGCTGGGCTCATGCAAGGCGCAAATGGGTAGATTGCTTTGAGGGCAAGAAACCTGTTGAAGGGAGCCAATCCGAAAAGGCTTTCGCATATGTTGAAAAGATTTTCGCATTAGAAGCTTGCTGGAGAGATATGTCACCTGACGAACGTCAAAAACACCGTATGGCTGAAATGAAACCCGTTATGGATGCCTATTGGAACTTCCTTTCCAGTTTTTCTTCTGAAAAAGATTCGAATCTGCAAAAGGCACAAACATACTTGCTACACCAGAGAAAACAGTTGGAGGCTGTTCTGCTGGATGGAAGACTGGAACTTACGAACAATGTGGCGGAGCAAACCGTTAAGCCGTTTGTTATGGCTAGAAGGAATTTCTTATTCTGCGACACAGCCAAAGGCACAGATGCCAGTGCCCTGTGCTTCAGCGTGATTGAAACAGCTAAACGCAACAAGCTGGATCCCTTTGGATACCTTCTGTTCCTTTTGCAGGAGCTTCCCAAACTCGGAAGCGAGCCAACTCGTGAGCAACTCCTGCCGCTATTGCCTTGGTCTACGGCGCTCCCTGAATATTGCCATCTGTCTTGATTTTTTGAGCATCTCGGTTTCGAGGTGCTCTTATTTTTTGCCTTCACGGGGGATTATTGATCGCTTACGATAAAATGAGTGCGGGAATAAAAACCTGAAATAAATACTGGAATATAATTCTCTTGGAATTTTAACAAAGTTCGACAGAAAAAGAGTGAAAACACGTTGAAATGGTTTGCTTGGAGGTTGTATTATAACTAATACGGATAAATGTAGTATGATACGAATCATTCAACTGGATGCGGATAGTAAATTAAATACAGTCAATATGATGGCCACCTAAGAAGTCTTTTTTGGGCTTCTCTGGTGGCCTTCTTTATAAACCACATGCGGGAATTGTGAAATTTATATTTACGATTCCCAAATCACCTAAGCGACGCAATCCATTGTAACTGAGGGGATAGGTGATTTTGTGGTGAAACTGCTTAGTTGCGCTCGGAGCAGGGGACCTCCTAGATGTGATTTGACCGAAACAATTCAAATCGCTATAGGAGGTCAAAATGACTGAATTAGAAATGCATGAACTTTGGCGCACACTTCGTTTATGGGCCAATTATAATCAGCTTAACCAGACGATAGAAAAAAACTGGCTTAGTAATTCGTTCAACAGCCATATCCTTGATTTGTTAGACAAAGAGGAAATTAAATACAGGTCAGAGAAACGTCTCCTTGGATATAGGAACAAGGGGAAAAGGCGACTTGCTGGTAATGCAAATCAGCCAATTATTATCAATATTGATGATGTGGCTGATGTCATTGATGTTCGTGCGGAAGATGAATTCGCTCGAGTAGAGCTTCTGGTATCATTGAAGCAGGAATTGGAAAGGCTCTCACCCAGAGAGCTAATGATTATTCGTACTTATTTGGATTATCCAATAGAGGTTGTGGCGAGGAAGCTTAAGGTTAGACCCAACACGATTTCTAAGGCACGAAGAAAAATTGCAAGAGAATTGAGAAAGAAGCTGGTTTGAGATGAAAAGGGAAGAACTGTGGACCCCATCTGCAAGGCGGTTTGAATGCCTGCTCAAGGCTGCGCAGAATGGCGACTATAACGCATACATGAGTTTGATGGCGAGGTTTTTTAAAGTAATGGATGACAAGGCAAGGAATAACTACTTGCGCGATTACGAGATGTTTACGGCACTGGTTGAACGGGTCTCAGAAGGAATCTTTGGTTTCAGTTCTGAAGATGCGTATCAGCGTGAATTGAACAAGGAAAAACACCCGCCAAAGAAGCGGAAGAAGTTTGGACGCAGGTGATGATCTAAGCGTTAGTAGTTAATATTGATTCAAATAAAAACGGATTGCTGCAAGCACAGCAATCTGTTTTAATTTGAATCAGTTGCGTTTTAAGTGAGATATGAATCGTGTATCAATTGACTGTTACATATAACAATCTATCGGATTTTAGCCTCATTCACCTTATGAACAAGGGTGTATTTGTAAAATGTGCTGAATTTGTGTACTTGTATAATTAAAGTGAATCCGATTTGTTGATAAATGTCGAATTGTGTGCTATTATATCAATACATATATTGGCAAAATATTGCGTTGGTAGACTGCTGAATTGTGCTAAGGATTTTCCATGAGTAATTTGTGGGAATGCCTTTTGCTGCTCAAAACTGCTTTCCCTGATTTCAATTGCAGTATTGAAAATAATATATGTGCAAAGAAGGACGAGGAGTAAGAACATGACAAGGTTTAGGCATGACTTGATTTTGCGGATGATAAAGCTGTTAGATGCTGTGCTTGTGACGATACCATTTGCAATGTGCTGGTATCTATACTATGCTAAGCATGTTGCATCGCCGTATTATGCAAATGGCGATTACCTGGTCGTGGCACTGTTCTTTGTGCTGTTCATCATCTTTGGACGCGTTTATGACGCCTTTCTGATGTCGATGCAACGTATCTCCGAAATTATCTGCGAGCAATTTTTGGCGGCTGCGGTCAGCGACTTTATCATGTACATTGTGATTTGGCTACTGTCCAAGCACCTGCCCAACATTCTTCCTGGCGTTGCAGCTCTTGTGGGGCAGGTTATTATGGCCTCAATTTGGGCTTATAACGCTCACCACGCCTACTTTAAAACCTTCCCGCCGCAGGCCACAGCTGTTATTTATGATACCAGACGTGGCATGGAGCAGCTGATTGGTAAGTACGGTCTTGATGCCAAGTACAAAGTAGTCTCCACCGCTACGGCGGGGGAGTGCATCGAGAATCTTTCCATGCTGGATGGCATCAACACAGTGTTTTTGAGCGGCATCCACAGCCATGATCGGAATATTATTCTAAAATACTGTGTAGAAAACAACATTACTGTATTTGTAGTACCACGCATCGGTGACACTATTATGTCCGGTGCACATCACATGCATATGTTCCACCTGCCGATGCTTCGCGTTGGTCGGTATAATCCTCAGCCGGAGTATCTGTTTGTAAAACGACTGCTGGATATTGTCATTTCTGCTATTGCGCTTGTGATTCTGAGTCCGATCTTCCTTGTGACGGCTATTGCCATCAAAGCAACGGATCACGGTCCAGTATTTTACAAGCAAATTCGTTTAACGAAGGATGGCAAAGAATTCGGTATTCTCAAATTCAGAAGCATGCGGGTCGATGCTGAAAAGGACGGCGTCGCCCGTCTTTCCAGCGGCGAAAACGATGATCGCATCACGCCCGTTGGCAAAATCATTCGTGCTTGCCGCGTTGATGAATTGCCGCAGCTTATAAATATCTTGAAGGGTGACTTGAGCATCGTCGGCCCTCGTCCGGAGCGCCCTGAGATTGCTGCTCAGTATTGCGAAGAAATGCCGGAATTCGCACTGCGCCTGCAGGCTAAGGCTGGCCTGACTGGTTATGCACAGGTTTATGGCAAGTACAATACTACTCCTTACGACAAACTGACTATGGATTTGATGTACATAGCTCATCCGAGCATTGTCGAAGATTTGAAAATCATGTTTGCAACAGTGAAAATCCTGTTTATGCCTGAAAGTACCGAGGGTGTCAGCGAGGGGCAGACCACTGCCATGAGTGGCAAAAACTAACGGCTAGATAGTTTGATTTTGTAGCAATATAGACAAAAATCAAGCGAAAATCCGAGAAAAGTGACATCAGGCATAAACATAGGTCTTTCGATGACATTATCATTCTTCGAGCCTTGCGGGACGATGAAAATATCATCTGAGACTGAAATCGGTCTTGGAGATAAGAGTGTACTGCTCATAAGAACGCTACGGTAAAGGGATGTTTATACCAGAGTACACTAAAGCAGAAAAGATGAGAAAAACACCGAAAAGTATTGATTCTACGGCATATTTCTGAGTTTTGTGGAGTCGGGCATAAACGAAGCGGTTACTGTTGCGGGGCGATGAGCCGGAAATAAGGCTCACAGATGATTGTTACAGTAGGTTGAGTTTATGCCAGAGTACACCGAGATGATATGAACGTAGAAAACACCGAAAAGTGTTGATGCTACAATGATTTTTCGAGAATGTGACATCAGGTATAAACAAAGGTCTTTCCATAACAAAGGGACATAGAAAGACCTCCGCGCTGATGAGATGCTCACACAGACGAGTGTGAGCAAAGGCTCGGCAGTGATGATTGTTACAGTAAGACAGAGTTTATGCAGATGGTACGAAGACTGTGAGCTACTGGTGAGAGGCTGGCGCAGAGCGATGTGCAAAGCACAGGCCAATAGCAACTGTGATGTACGCACCGCAGTCTACATAACACGCGCGTGAAGTGCACAATAGTATAAGAGCTTTAGGTAAAAGGAACGGCTCAGACTCTTGGAGAATGAGTCTGGGCTGTTATTTGTGCGAGAGAGGAACGATAGAATGCTGGTTAGTGTGATTATGCCGACTTACAACTGCGGCAAGTTTATCTTGCAATCGCTTGATTCTGTGATTGCCCAGACGGTTACAGACTGGGAGGTTCAGATTGTGGACGACTGCAGCACCGATAACACTGCCGAAGTGCTGAAGCCGTACTTGGAGAAGTATCCCAATATCCACTACTATGTTCTTCCGCAGAATGGAGGACCGGCGGTTGCCCGAACCGAGGCTATGAAGCGGGCGACAGGCAAGTATATCGCATTTTTGGATAGCGATGACTTGTGGATGCCGGATAAGCTGGAAAAGCAGATCGCCTTTATGGAGCGGATTGGCGCAAAGTTTAGTGCGACCGGCTATGGCTGGATGGACGAGGAAGGAAACGACCTGCACACGGTATTCATTCCTCCGAAGAAAACGGACTACAAAAAGATGATTCGGCTGTCCAATCCAATCGGCAATCTGTCCGTGATGTACGATCAGGAAGCACTTGGCAAGTTCGAGGTGCCTCCGATTAAAAAGAGAAACGACTTTGCCCTGTGGCTCAAGATTCTGAAAAAGACGGATTACTGCTACGGGATGGAGGAAGTTCTTGGTACATATCGCATGGGTCGTGCAGGCTCGGTGTCCAGCAATAAGCTGAAACAGGCAAAGTACCACTGGCAGCTCTATCATGAAATCGAAGGGCACAATGTGGTTCGCAGCCTGTACGAACTTGGCTGCTGGGCTTGGGTCAAGGGCACTGGAATGGGTATTGATAAGAGGAAAGTGTAATGAATCCACTGAGATACATTAAGGCGTTGTTTGGCTTGGGGGATGTTGATGCCTTCTGGATGGCAAGAGAGGAAATTTTGAAACGCCCCGGGAAACATTGCTTAGAAAATTATCTTTGTAAGATTATCAGAAAGCATTATGGTGCGGGCATTCCTATTTTGCCTGATATCAACCGCTTTGCAACGCCACATGGTTTTTACGGGATTTTCATCTCACAGAGAGCGAAAGTCGGCGAGGGTTGTATGATTTACCAGCAGGTTACGATTGGCTCGAATGACCTCCAAAATTCTCGGGGGGGGGCACCAACCATTGGCAGCAACTGCTTAATTGGTGCAGGTGCGAAAATTATCGGAAATGTCCATGTCGGCAATAATGTGAGAATTGGAGCAAACGCAATCGTAGTGGATGATGTTCCGGATAATTGTACAGTGGTTATGAACAAGCCGAGAGTGATCGTCAGAGAAAATGAGAAAACCTGAGAAGGAGGGACTCCTTTCAAATGAATAAGAAGGAAGTATATGGCGGGTTACTGTCGTGTATAACGGCAGTCGCTGGAATTGATAATGCGAAGAAGTTTGATACGCTTTTTCGTGATCATAAGAAACTGAATCTGAAGAATCCGCAGACGCTTTCTGATAAGGTGTCTTACATTGAGCTGCATGAGCAGTCTCCATTGGCGGCCAGTTGTACTGATAAATATGCAGTGCGAGAGTATGTTACGAATAAGGGGTTAGGAGATATCCTCGTTCCAATTTATGGGGGGGGGTACACTCGATTTGAAGATATCAACTTGACTGAGCTACCCGACAGTTTTGCAATCAAGGCAACTCATGGCTGCAAGATGAATTACCTTGTGCCGGACAAGTCTAAGTTTGATTCAGAAAAGTGTAAAAAAGAAATCCAAAGATGGATGGACACTACATACGGGACATACTCGATGGAGCCTCATTACATTGAGATTCCACACCGGTTCTACATTGAAAAGTATCTTGAAAAGGCAGATCAGCTTGTGGACTACAAGTTTCATTGCCTTAATGGGGAACCGCAGTTTGTGCTAACGTGTAGTAACCGAAAGAGCAACGGCGACAAAGCGATGCAGGTGACATTAGACCTGTTTGACATGGATTGGAAGCCGATTCCTGAAATTGTTTCTTCTGGGTTGGAGCGTCCTGGCAATGGAGAATTACCGAGGCCGGAAAACCTAGATGAAATGATTCGTATAGCTAAGATTCTGTCAGAAGACTTCAAGTTTGTACGAGTGGACTTGTATGAGCTTGAGGGAAAGGTTTATTTCGGAGAATTGACGTTCTCCCCGGCACATTGTGTTTTTCCGTACCTTTCGGATAAGTTTGATTTAGAGATGGGTAAATTGCTGCAGATCTAAGTCGGACGGTTCATATTCCATCTTTGCATAAAAAGAATGGAGTATGAAAGATGAACATTAAGGTAATCTACGGAAAAATGCTTGTTACAATGAGCCATATGTTTGGCGTGGATTTTGCAAAAAAGTTTGATACTCGGTTGCGATTCCACAGGACGCTCAATTTAAAGAATCCGACTTCTTTGGCAGACAAAGTTACTTACGTTGAATTACATAAGCAGTCTCCATTGGCCCCCATGTGTACTGATAAGTATGCGGTTCGTGACTATATCCGTGAAAAAGGACTGGAGGACATTCTGATTCCAGTGGTTGGCGGACCGTGGGATAATGTGGAGGATGTTGATTTTGATAGCCTTCCAGATAGTTTCGCTCTAAAGGCAACACACGGGTGTAAGATGAACTACTTGGTGGCAGATAAAAAACAGCTCGATAGGGAAAAATGCAAAGCAGAGATGTCGCGTTGGCTGGCGACGACCTATGGAGCATATTCAATGGAACCACATTATCTGACCATTCCACACAGAATCTATGCTGAAGAATTCTTGGCAGACGCAGCGCAGTTGACCGATTATAAATTCCACTGTGCAAATGGCGAACCATTGTTCGTTCTGACTGTATATGATAGAAAAACCGATGGCGATAATGGTATGAGCCTGAGCTTTGACATGTTCGATATGAATTGGAAGCAAATCAAAGGGATGATTCCTCATAAAAAAGAACTTCCCGGAGATGGTACAACTCCCAAGCCGGAGACATTTGAGCGTATGGTGGAGATTGCGCGGATTCTATCGAAAGATTTCGACTTTGTAAGAGTAGACCTTTATGAAAGAAATGGAAAGGTCCTGTTTGGAGAACTGACATTCTCACCGGATTGCTGCGTATTCCCGAACTTCCCGCAGAGCTTCTTGGATGAGATGGGAGAGAATCTTCAAATTTGATATTACCGGAGGATCGTATGACATTGCAGGTGTTGGTTGCAACTATGCACCAGACGGATCATAGTTTGCTAGAAAAAATGAATATTCAATCTGATGCGATAGTTGTTAACCAGTGTAACCGCAATGAAGTAGAGCGGTTTATGTACAATGGACATCAAATCTTATGGATGTCTTTGAATGAACGTGGAATTGGATTGAGCCGAAATACTGCTTTAATGAGAGCGACTGCTGACATTATTTTGTTTGCAGATGAAGATGTGAGATATAAGGATGGCTATGCTCAGGTAATAGAGTCTGCCTTTGAAAAGAACCGGAATGCGGATATGTTGTTGTTCGATTTGGAAGCTATCGGCGATGTGAAGAATCCAGAGAAACCGTATGCGTTTCGTCGAGTAAAGTGGTATAACTCCATGCACTATGGTGCAGTTCATTTTGCATGCAGACGAGAGAGGGCCTTTGCAAGGGGGCTGTCTTATAATTTGCTGTTTGGTGGCGGAGCAAAAAACAGTTGTGGTGAAGACAGCATCTTCTTAGCAAGTGCCCTAAAATCCGGTCTGAAGGTTTGGACAGTTCCGGGGTATATCGGATCTGTGACCCATGGAGATTCTACATGGTTCAACGGATACACAGATAAGTATTTTTATGATAAAGGGATACTTATGGGTACAATATTTGGAAGAATGGCATATCCGTTAGTGATTGCTCTGTTTCTTAAAAATAGGGGGCAGACAAGAGATTACGGCTTAAAGAAGGCGATTGAAAAAGCGTTTGACGGAATTAAGCAAAGATAAAGAAGGTGGATTAGAGCATGTTGAGAGAGAAAGAATACATCTTTTTGTCATTGATGATTCCACAAGAAATAGCGGATGAGGTTAAGCAGTACTCGTCTAATAATATGGCAGACGCTGCAAACGCATTGGAACACAATCTGATGGAAGGATTTACAGCGAATCTTCCTACTCCGCCGAAGGTAATTAATGTACTTCCGATTGGAAGCTATCCACAGTATTACCGAAAAGCGATTGTAAAGAAATCGACATTTCAATTATGCGGTCGTTCCGATCATAAGAATTTGGGCTTTTGTAATATAAAATTTATTCGCAATTTTTTCATTGAACGAGCTGTGTATAAAAGCCTGAAGACATATTGCAAAGCAAAAGCAGGCGAAGTGGTTCTTTGTATTTATTCTGCTTCGGCCGAGTTTTTGGCGGCGGCTGAGAAATTGAAAAAAAAGTATCCAAACGTGATTGTGTGCGACATTATCGCAGATCTTCCTGGTATGACAAATCTCTCAAGCAAGAAATCTGCTTTGCTTCAGTGGTTTATTGACTACAAGGCAAGAAAATCATTGAATCGTTTGGAATGTGCGGATTGCTTTGTGCTTCTTACGAAACAAATGGCAGATTACCTGCATATAAAAAAGCCATATTGTGTAGTAGAAGGGATAGCCTCTAAAACACAGCAGATTGAGAGAAAAGAAAACTCAGAGAAGACGATTCTGTATACTGGAACGTTGCATCAGAAATTTGGCGTTATGAATCTCGTAAATGCGTTCAGTCAGATTGAAGACCCAGATTACCGGTTGGTGATTTGTGGTATTGGGGACAGTGAACAGGCAATTAAGGATGCAGTGAAAGATGATTCACGAATTTCCTTCCTCGGGCAGCTTCCGAGAAATGAAGTTATAGAGTGGCAGAAAAAAGCAACGGTTTTGGTGAATCCGAGACAGAATAATGAGGAGTTTACTAAATATAGCTTTCCATCAAAAACGATGGAATATCTTTCTTCCGGAATTCCAGTTGTGGCCTACAAGCTGGATGGTATTCCGGACGAGTACGATCAATACATCCAATATGTGGCGGATGACTCCATCGAAAGTCTGAAGAAGAAGCTTGTTGAAGTATGTGAAATGACAAGAGAAGAACGCCAAGAACTTGGAAATATTGGACGCAATTTCGTTCTCACAAGAAAAAATAGTACGATTCAGGTGCGTAAAATTTGTGAAATGATAGGTTTTGTTTTAAGAGGTAGAGAAGTCAATGACCGATAAACTTCAAATCAAGCGAAGATTTTTCTTTGAAATACTTATATGGATGATTTGGACACAAACAATATTAATGCAGTATGTTCGGGCAGCAGTTATGAGAATACCAGTTATAGGTTCATATCCTGATGCTGTTATGGCTGTTTTATACATTGTTGTTATCGTTTTATCACTTCCGGAATTTAGATTGAGTGCCAAAGATATCCTTTTTGTATTAGGATTTTCTGCAGTATTTGTTTTGGAATGTTTGTTCCAAGAAAATCCATATTTGGATGCATACTTTCCCAAATTTCTTATAACAACACTCCCTTTATATTTTGTTGGAGTAGCTTTATCCGAATACGAAAATGAGGAAGATGTGATATATCATCTTTATATTTTGTCAGCAGTCACGATAATTATTAACTTCATTTATAAAGTGGTTTTTGGAACTCCAATGGATGCGATAGTATCACAGTATCAGGGAGATATGGATCTTGCGTACAATTTGTTGCCACACTGCTGCTTGGTTGCATTTTACGCTCGAAAAAAGTCAAATATATTCAATATTGTTCTTACTATATTTGGAACTTTTTATTTACTGATGTTAGGGACACGCGGAGCAGCGTTGATTTTACTGATTAATATTGCGTGGAACATTGTTTCCGGTAATAATTCAAAAAAGACAGTTGCGAGGATAGTTGCTTTATTTGGAGCTATTGGTGCATTTCTTGCAAGTCCAATTTATGATGCTGTAATTTTATGGATGTATAAAAGCGCACAAAAATTTGGATTAAGCATACGAATTTTTGATAAACTGCTTTCAGGAACGCAACTGGGGTCTTCTGGAAGAGACCATCTGACAGAGCAGTTGCTTGTTTCGATACGAGAGCACTCCCTCTTGGGAACAGGGCTATGTTCAGATAGAATGATTATAGGAATTTATGCACATAATCTACTAATAGAATTGTGGGTGGAATTTGGTCTAATTATCGGCACGGTGCTTCTGCTGGCGTTAGTTATCACCTTGTGGCGGGGTTACATTAATAGTAGTAGTAAAGTCGAAAAAGGCATGATAATCACAATGCTATGTGCCTCCTTCTTTAAGATGTTTCTGTCTGGTTCATACATAGACGAAGGTCCCCTTTTCTTGTTAGTAGGACTCTGTGTGGGGGTCATTAGAAAGAACTCAGCAGGAGTTAATCGATCAGAAATTCTTGAATAAGGAGGTGGCTCTACCGTGCAAAAAAAAATTGCTAGACTAATGAAAAATGCCATATATAAACTGAAATTTTCTGGAAAGAAAGTTGCGATTGATTGGTCGTGCAATCTTGCTGCAAAAGGGGTTTATTGTGAAGGAATGAATGTCTTTCATGAAAATGTCTCTTACAGAGGAACCATTGGCTATGGAAGTTTTATAGGAAGAGATAGTGACCTAAATGCAAATATTGGAAAATATTGTTCAATAGGTGTAAATGTTAAAACAAGTACTGGAACGCATCCTACCAAGGTATTTGTTTCAACGCACCCGGCTTTCTATAGCACAAGGAAACAAGCGGGTTTTTCGTATGTAGCAGAAGACATATTTTCTGAGGGAATATATGTTGACGATCAAAAACATGTAGCTACTATTGGGAATGATGTCTGGATAGCTAATAATGTTCTGCTTTTACCGGGAGTTCATATTCATGATGGCGCAATTGTTGCGGCAGGTGCAGTTGTTACGAACGATGTAGATCCTTACACTATTGTGGGTGGTGTTCCGGCAAAGGAAATCGGAAAAAGATTTGATGATAAAACAATCGGACAACTTCTGCGTATACAGTGGTGGAATTGGCCCAAAGAAGTGATTCAAAAAAAAGCCTATTGCTTTAATGATGTAAAAAGGTTTTTGGAAGATGAATAACAATAAGGTGAGTTCAAGATGAAAATAGTACATATTTGTTTAGCCGCAGTATACATTGAAGGGTTCGGTTATCAAGAAAACATACTACCTCAATGCCATCGTGCGATGGGATATGACGTGACGGTACTGACGTCTGATCATGTTTTTGACAAGAACTACACGCAAAAAATACGGGAAGAAAATGACTATGTAAATCCATATGGAGTTCATGTTATTGCCTTACAGCGCACAAAAAGATATGGACCGTATTCGAAGTTTGGAGATTACGCAGATTTATTTAAAACACTAAAAAAAGAAAAACCAGATATCATTTTTGTCCATGGAGGTCAATTTGTTGCTCTTATGGACGTGATTGCCTATTGCAAGCGTAACTCGCAAGTTAAATTATATATCGACCAGCATGGTGATTACTACAATATGAGGCTTGATCGCTGGCAAAATCGGTTCGTTCAACATTGGATATATGGTCACTGGATGAGAAAAGCAATTCCGTATGTCAATAAGTTCTGGGGGGTTACCCCTTGGCGGTGTCAATACCTAAATGATGTTTACAAAATCCCCAAAGAGAAAATTGATTTATTGGTCATGGGCGGAGATGACACATATATTCATTTCAAAATGCAAGAGCAGATTAGAAAGCAAATTCGTGAAGAGTTGGATTTAGGCCAAGAAGATTTCGTTCTTATATCAGGAGGAAAAATTGATAGTAAAAAAAATATTCATGTGCTTATAAACGTTGTCGAGGAGATGAACCGTAACAATCTTAAACTAATTGTTTTCGGACAGCCAGATAAAGATATGAAAGCATTAATCGAAGATATGTCACGAGATAGCCATGTGCGATATATTGGGTGGTTGGATTCCACGAAAGTATATGATTATTTCCTCGCATCGGACCTTGCAGTATTCCCTGGAACACATTCTGTGCTATGGGAGCAAGCATGCTCGTGTGGCCTTCCAGGTATTTTCAAGGACTGGGTTGGAATGCGACATGTCGATTTGGGTGGAAATGCACGGTTTGTTCGTGGAGATGATAAGGAAGAGCTGAAAACAGTTATCTCTGAAATACTTGATTCGACAGTTGAATATGAAAAGATGAGGGAAGTAGCAAGAAATAAGGCGATTCCATATTTTTCATATGCTAGGATTGCTCGGCGAGCAATAGAACTTGAATAGAGAGATTGTTAACATGTTTTTTAATGTATTAAACAGTGATTTCAATATCAATAGGATGGTTGTTCCTGTAAAGATTGGATATAATTATTAACCGGGGGTGTGCAAGGTAAATGAACAAAATACTCAACAAGGTAATACAAAGATTTAGGAATAATAAAGAGGTAAAAAATGCGAGTTGGCTAATATGCGGTAAACTTGCTCAGATGATACTTTCATTCTTTGTTAGTATTTTGACTGCACGATATTTAGGCCCAAGTAATTATGGTACGATCAGTTATGTGAATGCGTATATTGCCTTTTTTACATCATTGTGTACATTAGGAATTAATTCTGTCATAATTAAAGATTTTGTTGAAAAACCACAGGAACAAGGGGCGGCAATTGGGACAACTCTGATTATGCGGTTTGCATCGAGTTTTTTTTCAGCAGTGATGACTTTCTGTATTGTCAGCGTTGTTGATCACAATGAGCCTACAACAATAGTAGTAGCGGCGCTTTGCAGCGTTTCGTTATTGTTTCAGGTTTTTGATACATTTAACTATTGGTTTCAATCTCGTTATGAATCCAAAATTACCTCAATTGCTACTTTTGTGGCATACACAGCGACAGCTTTGTATCGACTCGTGTTGTTGGCACTCCATAAGGATGTGAGGTGGTTTGCATTTGCCACATCGGTGGATTATATCGTTCTTGGGGTGCTTTTATTCTTATCTTATAAAAAACATAATGGACCAAAACTTTCCATATCACTCGAAAAAGGTAAAAGCCTTCTTGGGCGGAGTTATCACTATATTTTATCCGGAATGATGGTAGCCATCTACGGGCAAACCGACAAATTTATGCTTAAGCAGATGCTGGATGAAACCTCCGTTGGATACTATTCGATAGCAGCTTCGGTCAATTTAATGTGGGTGTTTGTATTGCAGGCAATTATAGATTCACTATACCCCACGATCATGCAACTATTCGAGGAAGATAGAGAACAGTTTAATAGAAAGAATCGCCAACTCTATGCGATAGTAATTTATGTTTCTATGGCTGCTGCGATTTGTTTTGTACTGTTTGCTCCTCTTGTTATAAAGATTCTATACGGTGATGCATATATGCCCGCAGTTGGACCGCTAAGGGTCATTACCTGGTATACAATTTTCTCTTACCTTGGAGTGGCTAGAAATGCATGGATTGTCTGCATGAATAAGCAAAAATACCTCAAGTATATGTACTTGAGTGCCGCCTTTATTAACGTAGGCTTGAATTATATTATGATTCCAATGTGGGGAGCGAGTGGAGCAGCGTTGGCATCGTTACTTACAGAGGTTTGTACAAGCCTAGTTCTTCCGTGCTGCTGGAAAGATATGAGGCCGAATGTTAGACTGATGATTGATGCTTTTTTACTTCGTGGAGTTAAGTGAAAAAAGCTCTGTATCGAGTTCAAGGCAATAATATTCAGTTAAAAAATCTAATGGCTAGAGGAGTTGGATTTATGGTTCATGGCAAGCGGTTGATAAAAAAGATGGCATTTGATTTTCTGCCGTCCTCTACTGTCTTGATGTTCCACCATATCGATGACGGAAACATCATTGTGAGAAGCGGTTGCAGATTGAGTAAGAAATCATTTGTGGACATCCTTGATTCAGGCATATCCTTTATTTCAGCAGAAGAATATACACAGTTTGTCTTTTCTTGGAAAAATCCATGCCTGATTACATTTGATGATGGCCTGAAAGACGTTTATAGGGTGGCTTATCCCGAATTGAAAAAAAGAAACATACCATTTACTGTTTTTATTGTAACCGATTTTTTGGACCAGGAAGGTTATTTGTCATCGAAGGAATTGCAAGTACTGGCAGATGATCCACTGGTGACCATTGGTTCACATGGGACAACACATAAGATTCTTCACGGAATGGACGAGGCGGAGCAGCGAATGGAACTGCTGGATTCAAAGCATATTCTAGAGGAAAAAACAGGAAAAAGTGTATGGCTGTTTGCTTACTCCCATGGACAGTTTGATGACACAACCTTGCGCATACTGCAAACAGAAAAATGTTACGACTATGCTTTTGCAGCAGGCGGAGGTGAAACAAATTGGATTACGAAAAAAACAAATTTTACTCTTCCACGGTTAAATATGGAGGAGGGCTTACAGAATTATCGCATATATGGCAGCAGTCACTGTCGATTGAAACAGCTATTATAAATATTACATAACAGGAATACCGTTTTCTTCACAATGGAAATTAGGCTATGGAGGGAATAAAAATGTCTGTATTTGATAACGCAACCCTTATGATTACTGGTGGTACTGGTTCTTTTGGTTCTACCGTTCTGAAGCACTTTCTGGACTCTGACCTGAAGGAGATTCGTATTTTCTCCCGTGACGAAAAGAAGCAGGACGATATGCGCCATGAGCTTCAGGCCAAGCACCCGGAGAACGCCAAGAAGGTGAAGTTCTACATCGGCGATGTCCGCAATCCCCAGTCCATCAAGGACGCAATGCCCGGCGTTGACTACATCTTCCACGCAGCCGCACTGAAGCAGGTTCCCTCCTGCGAGTTCTTCCCCATGCAGGCTGTTCAGACCAACATCATCGGCACGGACAATGTTCTGCACGCTGCTATTGACGCTGGCGTCAAGCGTGTCGTCTGCCTGTCCACCGATAAGGCAGCCTACCCCATCAACGCCATGGGTATCTCCAAGGCCATGATGGAGCACGTTATCTACGCCAACGCCCGTGTGGCCGCTGAGCGTGGCGGCACCACCATCTGCTGCACCCGTTACGGTAACGTCATGTGCAGCCGTGGCTCTGTCATTCCTCTGTTCATCGACCAGATCAAGGCTGGCAACCCCATCACCATCACCGATCCCAACATGACCCGTTTCCTGATGAACCTGGACGAGGCTGTGGATTTGGTCTTGTTCGCTTTCCAACATGCAAATCCCGGTGATTTGTTCATCCAGAAGTCTGATGCTTCCACCATCGGCGATTTGGCAAAGGCCGTCCAGCAGCTGTTCGGCGATACCGGCACCAACATCATCGGCACCCGTCACGGCGAGAAGCTGTACGAGACCCTGATGACCCGCGAGGAGCGTCTGCGCAGCGAGGACATGGGTCACTACTTCCGCGTTGCTGCCGACAACCGCGACCTGAACTACGATAAGTTCGTGGTCAAGGGCGAAGTCCACACTATGGCTGACGAGTCCTACACCAGCCACAACACCAACCGTCTGGATGTGGAAGGCACCGTCAAGAAGATCATGACCACCGAGTACGTCCAGAACGAGCTGAAGGGCATCCCCAATGTCTAAGGAAAAGCTCCTGCTGGTTGGTGCAGGTGGCTTCGGGCGCATGGTAGCGGAGCAGGCGATGCTCCAGTATGACTGCGCCTTCGTGGACGATGGACAAGCTGTGGGCGCTGCTATCTGCGGCATTCCGGTGGTTGGCAGTCTTGCCGATTTGCTGGAGTTGCGGAAAGAATATGGTTTGCTAGTGGTAGGCATTGGCAACAATCAGTTCCGGGCGCAGATGTATGAGAAGGCAAAAGCCCTTGGTTTTGCCTTTCCCAATATCATCGCTCCCAGTGCCTATATCAGTCTATTTTCTAAAGTCGGCTCTGGCTGTGTGATTCTGCAAAACGCTTGTGTCCAGAATGGTGCGTCCGTAGGCAACGGTGTTTTGCTGAATGCCGGAACGGAAATCCACTGTGATGCAACGGTAGGAGACTACGCTCTGATCTACACCAACAGCGTCATCCGCACCGGTGCGACTGTGGGCAGTCTTGCCCACATCGGCAGCAACTGCACCGTCTGCAATCATGCAGCCGTGCCGGTTGGCGCAGATATTCCGGACTGCACCGCAGTACATTAAGGAGATGAATGGATGAACATTCTAGTCACAGGTGCAAAGGGCATGGTGGGTACCGCCCTGTGTAATAACCTGAAAAACATCCGGGATGGGAAAAATAGGACCCGTCCGGCATTGGATATTAAAGAAATCTACGAGTATGATCTGGATTCCACCCCAGTGGAGCTGGACGAGTACTGCAAGAAAGCAGACTTCGTGTTCAATCTGGCTGGCGTGAATCGCCCGGAGAATCCGGAAGACTTCATGAAGGGCAACTTCGGCTTTGCTTCCGACTTGCTGAACTGCCTGAAAAAGCACAATAACAAGGCAACCATCATGCTGTCCTCCTCCATTCAGGCCACTCTGGCTGGGCGCTTCGGCAACAGTGAGTACGGTCGCAGCAAGAAGGCTGGCGAGGAACTGTTCTTCCAGTATGCTCAGGAGACTGGGGCAAAGGTTGCCGTCTACCGTTTTGTGAACCTGATGGGACACAGCCGCCCCAAGTACAACAGTGCCGTCAGTACCTTCTGCTGGGCAGTCGCTAACGACGAGCCGTTTACCGTCAACGACCGCAGCACGGAATTGGAGCTGCTGTACATTGACGATTTGGTAGAAGGAATGTTTGATCTGCTGGAAGGCAAAGAGCAGCACTGCGAATTCGACGGTGTGGAAACTGTCCTGAAAGCAGACGGTCGTTACTGCTGTGTTCCCGTGACACATAAGGTCACGTTGGGCGAGATCGTGGATTTGCTGCAAGAATTCAAGGCACAGCCGAGTACGCTGATGATGCCGAAAATGCCCGATGGCAGCTTTGCCAAGAAGCTGTACTCCCTGTACCTGACCTATCTGCCCACGGACAAGTTTAAATATGCCCTCAAGATGAATGTGGACAATCGTGGCTCTTTCACGGAGCTGGTACACACCGCCGACTGCGGTCAGGTGAGCATCAACATCAGCCGCCCCGGCATCACCAAGGGGCAGCACTGGCACAACTCCAAGTGGGAGCTGTTCATCGTGGTTGCCGGTCACGGCTTGATTCAGGAACGGAACATCAACACCGGGGAAACAGTAGAGTTTGAGGTTTCTGGCGATAAGATCGAGGCGGTCCATATGATTCCCGGCTGGACCCACAATATCATCAACTTGTCAGAGACGGAAAATCTGGTGACGGTGATGACCTGCAATGAGATTTTTGACCCGAAGCACCCGGACACCTTTTACGAGGAGGTTTGATTGTGAATAAACAAAAAATAATCGAAATGATGGATAACCATAAGGCACTTTTTCGAGTCGCATTTGCTATGGTTAATAGGATTCCATTTAACAATTCGTGGGGGGGGGGAAGCCTGACATTGGCTTATCTCTCCTAAAGGGGTGTAAAATTGTCAATCGAGGTGCGAATAATCGAATCGTCATAGGTGATTATTCCAGATTGATAAATTGTACAATTACGATATCGGGAAGCAATAATACGATATATATTGATAATCGTTGCGTATGTAACCATGCGAATTTTTGGATTGAAGACGATGGCAATTCGATACGACTTGGAGAACATACCGCTTTATGCGGAGCAATACAACTTGCGGCGATTGAAGGGACAGAAATCGAAATAGGTAAGGATTGTTTGCTCTCCAGTAAAATTGATATTCGTACAGGAGACTCACACAGTCTTATTCAGCAAGAAACAAGAAATCGCTTAAATTACTCTGAATCCGTCAAAATTGGCGACCATGTTTGGATTGGGACAGGAGTTACAGTACTAAAGGGAACATCCATTGCAAATAACTGCATGGTTGGCGCAGCATCTCTTCTGTGTAAACGATATTTAAATCCGAACTGTGTTATTGCAGGAGTTCCCGCAAAGGAAGTAAAGCGTAATATTGATTGGATTGCGGAGCGAATTTGACTGGAAACAGAGAAGCGAGGTCTGAGACTAGGTAGGAGTGACTGTTGAAGCCATCTGTTTCCCGCCTACTGCTTTGACTTGAGACTGCTGCAAACCAAACAAAAAAGCGTAACCATTACTGTCTGAAAGTTAGGTCGGTTACGCTTAGGAGGATGCTATGGAACACAATTTTAAATGGAAAAACGACGGGCGTACCAAGGTCATGATTGGGTGCGGCACCCGTCCAGAAATCATTCGGCTGGCGGCTGTTATCAAGCGCTGCCGGGAATACTTTGACTGTTGCGTAGTCTACTACAACCAGAACTGGGACAGAAACCTTTCCACCGTTTTCTGGGAAGACTTTGAACTGAAGAACACCTTTGGGGAGTATGGCCCGGACATTCTTGTTCCCGTGGTGGGCGAGAATCTGGGCGTGACCTGCGGCAACATTCTGGGGCGGAGCTATGAGTTGCTCAGCGAATTGCAGCCGGAAGGCTATCTGGTGCTGGGGGATACCAACTCCTGCCTGTCCGCCATCAGTGCTAAGCGGCTGCACATCCCCCTGTTTCACATGGAGGCGGGCAACCGCTGCAAGGATGAGTGCCTGCCCGAGGAAACCAACCGCCGCATCGTGGATGTGATTTCTGACGTGAATATGTGCTACTCCGAGTTTGCCCGGAAGTATTTGGCGGACACCGGACTGCCCAAGGAGCGAACTTACCAGACCGGCTCTCCTATGGCGGAGGTGCTGCACATGAATCTGGATAAGATCCAGAAAAGCGATGTGCTGGAGCGGCTGGGACTGGAAAAGGATAAGTACATTCTGCTGTCTGCCCACCGGGAGGAGAACATCGACTCTGAAAAGAATTTCCTGAGCCTGTTTACCGCCATCAACGCACTGGCAGAGAAGTACGATATGCCCATCCTGTACTCCTGCCATCCCAGAAGTAAGCACCGCTTGGAACAGAGCGGCTTCCAGCTCGACCCCCGTGTCCGGGTCAATGAGCCGCTGGGCTTCAACGATTACAACAAGCTGCAAATGAATGCTCTGGCAATCGTTTCCGATTCTGGCACTCTGCCCGAGGAAAGCAGCTTCTACCTGTCCATCGGGCATCCCATCGCCGCCGTGTGCATCCGTACTTCCACCGAACGCCCCGAGGCACTGGAAGCCGGTGATTTCATCTTGGCTGGCATTACCACCCGGGAGCTGCTCAATGCCACAGATATGGCCATTGAGATGAAGCAGAAGGGTGTCTTGGGCAAACCCTGCCCCGATTATGTGGACGAGACCGTGTCTATGAAGGTGGTTCGCATCATTCAGGGGTATGTCAACGTGGTCAATAAGATGGTTTGGCGTAAGGGCTAAAGTAATTTAGCGCAAACAATATAATGGAGGAAAAGAAAAATGTCTCTGTATGAAAAAATTGTCTCCAAGCAGGAAAAACTCGCATTGGTTGGTCTGGGCTATGTCGGCATGCCGATTGCTGTTGCCTTTGCAAAAAAGGTTGATGTCATTGGCTTTGATCTTAACAGTGAGAAAATCAATCTGTACAAACAAGGTGTTGACCCGACGAAAGAGGTTGGAGATGAAGCCATCAAAGCAACTGCCGTTGACTTTACAGACGATGAGAAGAGACTTCAGGAGGCAAAGTTTATCATCGTGGCTGTTCCCACGCCTGTGAACACCGACCACACGCCGGACCTGACTCCGGTTATTGGTGCATCTGAGATTGTGGGCCGTAACTTGACTAAGGGTACTATTGTTGTTTACGAGTCCACTGTTTATCCTGGTTGCACGGAAGATGTATGCATTCCGATTCTGGAGAAGGAATCTGGTTTGAAGTGCGGAGAGGACTTTAAGGTGGGCTATTCACCGGAACGTATCAATCCGGGCGATAAGGTACATCGCTTGGAAAATATCCGCAAAATTGTCTCCGGTATGGATGCTGAATCCTGTGAAGAAATCAAAAAGGTCTATGATCTTGTGATTGAGGTTGGTACCTACCCTGTTTCTAACATCAAAACAGCAGAAGCAGTAAAAGTTGTAGAAAACAGCCAGCGCGATATTAATATCGCGTTCATGAATGAACTTGCAATGGTATTTGACCGGATGGGAATCGACACCAATGAGGTTGTTGATGGTATGAATACCAAATGGAATGCACTGGGTTTCCGTCCTGGCTTGGTTGGCGGTCACTGCATTGGTGTTGATCCGTACTACTTTACTTATGAGGCAGAAAAGCTGGGCTATCATAGCCAGATTATTCTGAATGGTCGTATTGTCAACGACAGCATGGGTGCATATGTTGCTGATGCTGCAATTAAGAAAATGATTGAGGCGGGCCAGGCACCTAAGAAGTCCAAAGTCGTGATTCTGGGTCTTACCTTTAAGGAAAACTGCCCGGATACTCGTAATAGCAAGGTTAACGACATTATCAAGCGACTCAAGACTTATGGCATTGATCCTATCGTGATCGATCCGTGGGCAAGTGAACGTGATGCCATGCGTGAATATAGTGTTCAGCTACACAGCATGGAGGATGCTAAGGAAGCTGATTGCGTTATCGTGGCAGTTGCTCATAAGGAGTTTAAGGCCCTCAGTCTCGAAGATATTAAGAAGCTGTACAAAGAAAGCCCCGACGATGAAAAAGTATTGCTGGATGTTAAGGGACTTTACACAGTGCAGGATCTGAATAATTCTGGCATGCGTTACTGGAGACTGTAATACTTTAATGTCCGGAAAGGATACGATTATGGGAAACTATAGAATTGCAGTTGCAGGTACTGGCTATGTCGGCTTGTCCATCGCCACTTTGCTGTCACAGCATCACGAGGTTATGGCAGTAGACATCATCCCGGAGAAGGTTGATCTTATCAACCACAAGAAGTCGCCTATTCAGGACGAGTATATTGAAAAGTGTCTCGCAGAAAAGGACTTAAATCTGACTGCCACACTGGATGCTGAAGCTGCCTATAAGGATGCAGACTTCGTTGTCATCGCAGCACCTACCAACTACGATAGCAAGAAGAACTTCTTTGATACCTCTGCGGTTGAAGCAGTTATCAAGCTGGTCATCCAGTATAATCCGGATGCCATCATGGTCATCAAGTCCACGATTCCGGTCGGCTTCACGGCTTCTGTTCGTGAGAAGTACCACTGTGATAACATCATCTTCAGTCCGGAGTTCCTGCGGGAATCCAAGGCTCTGTACGACAACCTCTACCCCAGCCGCATCATTGTGGGCACCGATGTGGACAATGCTCGCTTGGTAAAAGCAGCCAACACCTTTGCAGGTCTGTTGCAGGAAGGTGCCATCAAGGAAAACATCGACACTCTGATCATGGGCTTTACGGAAGCCGAGGCTGTCAAGCTGTTTGCTAACACTTATCTGGCTCTGCGTGTGTCTTACTTCAACGAGCTGGATACTTACGCTGAAATGAAGGGCTTGAATACTCAGCAAATTATCAAGGGTGTTTGCCTTGACCCGCGCATTGGCGATCAGTACAATAATCCTTCTTTTGGCTATGGTGGTTACTGCCTGCCTAAGGACACCAAGCAACTTCTGGCTAACTACGCTGATGTGCCTGAAAACCTGATTGAAGCCATTGTGGAATCCAACCGTACCCGCAAGGACTTCATTGCTGACCGTGTACTCCAGATGGCAGGGTACTACGGCTACGGCGAGGACAATGAATACGACAAGTCGCAGGAGAAGCCATGTGTTATTGGTGTGTACCGTCTGACTATGAAGTCCAACTCCGACAACTTCCGCCAGTCTTCCATCCAGGGCGTCATGAAGCGTATCAAGGCAAAGGGTGCAACTGTGATCATCTACGAGCCGACTTTGGAGAACGGCACCACTTTCTTTGGTAGCGAGGTCGTGAACGACCTTGAGGAGTTCAAGAAGCGCAGTCAGGCCATCATCGCCAACCGCTATGATAGCTGCTTGGATGACGTACAGGAAAAGGTCTATACCCGCGACCTGTTCCGCAGAGACTAATACTTATAGCAGCCATGTGTTCTGCCACATGGCTGTGTTGCTCAAGTGTGCTACCTCTCCGTGGTGAGCAGCAGGCAACGAGATTTCCTCTCGGCTAAAGCATATGCCTATTCGTCAATTCGTTCTTTGGATGAGGGAAAAATATAATGGGAAAATACTTTGGAACCGATGGCTTCCGTGGCGAAGCTGGAATCACTCTGACCGCAGACCACGCCTACAAGGTTGGTCGTTTTCTGGGCTGGTATTACAATATGCTCCGCGAGCGCAACGGCAACAACGAACCTGCCCG
>OGZI01000319.1_pt1 | contig 67586 bp, 63 predicted proteins | sample 1576711 | NCBI WGS metagenome assembly OGZI01 (sample SAMEA3541482, study PRJEB24748) | human gut metagenome | biome: human gut; feature: human-associated habitat; material: faeces | place: China | collected 2012
ATTTCCACTTTCGAGTTACAAACGGTCAACGGGCTGAGGTAAAGCGGGCCTGCACTGCGAAGGAATATCTCTGATTTCCGCGTCCGCTTCGCCACAAAGAAGCTTTCTGATTTACAAGCGTATCACCCCAACAACTACAAATTTAATTCTATTTATCTTACTTTTTTCGTTGCTGCATACAGTTTTGGTCCTACGATTACTGCAATAATGATCTTAACAGCATCTCCCGGGAGATACGGGATAACGCCCATGAAAAGTCCTTCTTTGAAGGAAAGGCTCATCAGTTTTGCGAGCCAGACTGTTCCGAAGATATAGCATACAGCCATACCAATGAGCATACCGATGATCGTTGGGATCAGCTTACGGTCAAAATATTTCATTGCAAAGCCCTGGATCAGTGCAAGAAAAATAAAGCCGATCAGATAACCGCCTGTCGGTCCTGCAAGTACACTGAGACCTGCATGGAAGGAGGCAAAAACCGGAAGTCCTACTGAACCGAGAAGCAGATAAATTAAAAAGCTGATCGTAGCATCTTTCATTCCCAAAATAAATACGGAAATAAAGATAACCAGATTTGTGAGAGAAATCGGTACCGGACTGAATGGAAGCGGAATTGACAGCGGTGCAAGAATGCAGGTGATCGCAGTCATCAGTCCAATCAGAGTAATCTGTCTGGTTCTTGAATTTTGAGTAAGAGAGGTTGTCTGTCCGTTTGGTTGCTGATTAGTCATGAGTGACTCCTTTCAAATATCTTGATTAAATTTTTTGATGTCCTACGCAAGTATAAAGCACAAAAAAACATTTGTCAACCAATTCTGATTCGAGGTTAACAATCGAACTGCTTCGAGGTTAACAATGTGAATGCGAGAAAAGGTGAGAGAAAGGTGAAACTGTAAATCGACAGTACCAGTTTCAGGTGATTTAATGCTAATTTAATAATTGCAGCTATTCCTATAAAAGATACAGCCATGCTATAATAAAAAATAAGATTTTAATGAAAAGAGGAAGGATATGTTTGGTTATGTGACGGTGTGTGAACCGGAACTGAAGGTAAAAGATCTGAAAAAATACAGAGCATATTATTGTGGGCTGTGTCGTACTTTAAAAGAAGATTATGGATTTATGGGGCAGATGACGCTGACATATGATATGACGTTTGCAGTGATCCTGCTGTCCTCATTGTATGAGAGGATTCCAGAACTGGAGAAGCACCGCTGCAAGATCCATCCAGTAAAGAAGCAGATGATGCTGCGGAACGAGATCACATCATATGCAGCAGCAATGAATGTTTTGCTGGCTTATTATCATATGGAAGATGACTGGCAGGATGAGCGGAAGGTGACAAGCCTTTTGGCAAAAAGTATGATGGAAGGAAAAGTGAAGAAGATCATTGAAGCGTATCCAAGACAGAGCAGAGTGATCAGAGACTCTTTAAAAGAACTTTCAGAGTGTGAAAAGGAGAATTGTCAGGATATTGACCGGGCAGCGTGGAGTTTCGGACGTCTGATGGCAGAACTTCTGCTCTATAAGGAAGATATCTGGGAAAAGACGCTCCGGAAGATGGGATTCTATTTAGGAAAGTTTATTTATATCATGGATGCTTATGAGGATCTTTCTGAAGATAAAAAGAAAAATCGCTATAATCCGTTAAAGCAGATCTCGGAAAAGGAAGATTATGAAGAACGGATGGTTCAGATCCTGCGAATGATGATCGCAGAAAGTACGGCACGGTTTGAGCAGCTCCCGTGTCTGGTAGATGTGGACATTTTAAGGAATATCCTGTATGATGGAGTCTGGAATCGGTATAATCAGATTCAGAGTCGGATTCAGGAGCAGAATCAGGAACAAATGAAAAAAAGTAAGAAAAGTGAGGAAAAGAAATAGATGAGGAAAAATCCGTATGAGGTACTTGGGGTGTCTCCGGGTGCATCGGATGATGAGATAAAGAAAGCATACAGGGAATTGAGCAGGAAATATCACCCGGATGCGAATATAAATAATCCACTGGCAGATCTTGCAGCGGAAAAATTTAAAGAAGTTCAGGAAGCTTATGATACGATTATGAGAGAGCGGACAAGTGGATCAGGTTATAGTTATGGTTATGGTAGTGGTTACGGGAATAGCTACGGAAATGGTTATACAGGCGGACAGATTGATCCAAGGCTCCAGGCAGCGGCCAATTATATCAACAGCCGCAGGTACAGAGAGGCGTTAAATACATTGGATCAGGTAAATGAGAGGAGTGGAATGTGGTATTATCTCAGCAGTTGTGCCAATGCAGGCTGTGGAAATAATATTCTGGCGAGAGATCATGCAGCACAGGCTGTAAACATGGAGCCTGGAAATCCGCAGTACCGGCAGTTACTGAATCAGTTAGAATTTGGAAGTAACCGCTATAGCAACAGTCCATATGGTGGAGGGTATGCACCGGGGAGCAGTAATTCCTGTGGTACAGGAAATCTCTGCTGTGACCTGTGGATTGCGGATTCACTCTGTGAATGTATGGGAGGAGATCTTTGTACATGCATTTAAAAGCGAAAAGGGCAGCGTTTGGTGGATTGCTGCTTGCGATGACTGTCATCTTTATGTTTTTAGGAAGTGTGATAGAGACAAATACATTATTTTTATTGGCGGCAGCTTCTTTTTTTGTGGGTGTCGTATTCAGAGAGTTCGGTCAGATGACTGGACTTGCTTTTTATCTTTCAGCAGTGTTGCTTGGGTTTCTTCTGGCACCGAATAAACTCTATGTTATTACTTTTGCCGGAATGGGATTTTATATTTGGGGAAGAGAATTTATCTGGAAAATCCTGGAGCGTTCTGCCGGAGTAAAGCGGAAAATGCAGTGGTATCGGCTGGCAAAAGTTATCCTTTTTAACGGACTCTATCTGCCATTGATTTTGGGATATGGAGAATTATTTTTCGGAGGAGAAATATCGGAGTGGCTTCGCTACAGTTCTGTTCTGGCTGGACAGGTGATTTTTGCACTTTATGATAAGGCATATGACTATGTACAGTTGCAGATCTGGGGAAAGATAAGAAACCGGCTTTTTTCTGAGTAAAAAAGGGCAAAAAGGAAGAGCCACATTTCTGTGACTCAAGGGGAAAAAGTTTATGAAAAAGTGTTCTTTGTTAAGAACACTTATAGTATAGAAATAATTTGTGAAAATTGTGTGATGATTGTTTGAATGGAATATGAAAATCTACAAAGTTCTTGAAAAAAGAAAAGAAAATAAAGGAGCAGATAAATCTTGTAAATGTGTAATAATAATGACAGATTTTGCTGGAAAAATATGTAAAAAATTAAGGGAATATTAAAAAAATATTAAAAATTAGGGGGGGGGGTAGTGAAATATACTGAATTATGTTGAAAATAAAGGGGGAAAATGCTATCATTGTGCATGACAAACAGAGGGTGCATCGAAAGGTGCAGAGGCATAAGATGGAGTTTTAAAGGTATAGTTATACAATGAGGGAAAAAGAATTAAAAAAGAGAGCGGAACGAGGAGAGAATGACGTAAAGGGGAAGGAAAAAAGATTCGAACATTGGCAGATTATAGCCGCCTATCTGGTCATATATGACATATTCGCAGTGAATTTTTCTTATTTTCTGGGGTTACTTCTAAGATTTGATTTCAGTTTCACAAAGATTCCAACAGAATATATCCATGCAATGCTCAGATTTGCACCGATTTATACGGTGTTCTGTCTGGCTGTATTTTGGGTACTTAAATTATATAATAGTTTGTGGGCATTTGCCAGTTATACAGAGCTGAACCATATTTTACTTGCAAGCATTATTACAACCCTTTTTAATGTAGGAATTACGATGCTTTGTAAGAGAATGCCGGCTTCTTATTATATAGTAGGAGCAGTCATGCAGTTTTGCCTGATTACAGGGATTCGGTTCGGATATCGCTATATTACTCTTGAGAGAACAAGGATGGCACAGGTGAGAAAAGAGCAGAACCATACAAATGGCCGGAATATTATGGTGATCGGAGCTGGTGATGCGGGAAAGAACCTTGTACGTGAATTGAAGACTTCCAGACGGATCAATGGTACGCCGCAATGCATTATTGATGACAACAGAAATAAATGGGGCAGAAATATTGAAGATGTACCGATCGTAGGGGGAAGAGCATCTATCTTTTCAGCAGTTGAAAAGTATCAGATCAGTACGATCCTTTTTGCAATTCCGACAGCAAGTGCAGAGGCAAAAAGAGAGATCCTGAACCTGTGTAAAGAGACAAAGTGTGAACTGAAGATACTTCCGGGAGCGTATCAGTTTGTGCAGGGAGAAGTATCGCTGGCACAGATTAAAGATGTTACGGTAGAGGATCTGCTTGGAAGGGATACGATTCAAGTGGATATGGAACAGATTTTTCAGTACATAAAGGGAAAGACGATTCTGGTGACGGGAGGCGGAGGCTCAATCGGAAGCGAACTGTGCCGTCAGATTGCGTCCCATGAGCCAAAGCAGTTGATCCTATTTGATATTTATGAGAATAATGCATATGCCATCGAACAGGAGCTTCGCAGAAATCATTCGGAACTGAATCTGGTGACTCTGATTGGTTCCGTACGTGACAGCAGAAGGCTGAATCAGGTTTTTAAAAAATATAAGCCGGACATCGTATATCATGCGGCTGCACATAAGCATGTTCCTCTGATGGAGACAAGCCCGAATGAAGCGATTAAAAATAATGTAATCGGAACATACAAAACTGCCTATGCGGCAATGCAGAATGGAGTAAAGCGGTTTGTTCTGATCAGTACAGATAAAGCTGTAAATCCAACGAATATCATGGGTGCAAGCAAGCGACTGTGTGAGATGGTAATCCAGAGCATGGATGCAGTCAGCAAAAGTGGCAGAATGGATTTACTTCCATTACTGCATGGCCACAGAGACAATGCAGAAGAGCTGGCAAAGCAGGCAGAAATCTGTCTGAAAAAGGCAGAAAAAGAGCAGACGGACGGCAAAGACTCAGAAACTATGGGAAATACTGCCAGACTGAAAATTGAAAGTATCAAGAATCGTGAGAGAACAGGAACTCAGTTCGTTGCGGTACGATTTGGAAATGTACTGGGAAGTAATGGATCGGTGATTCCACTATTTAAGAAGCAGATCGAGGCAGGTGGACCGGTTACAGTTACGCACCCGGATATCATCCGCTATTTTATGACGATCCCGGAGGCGGTGAGTCTGGTGCTTCAGGCGGGAACATTTGCCTGGGGGGGAGAGATCTTTGTCCTTGATATGGGAGAACCGGTGAAGATTGATACACTGGCAAGAAACCTGATCAAGCTGTCAGGATATGAACCGGATGTAGATATCAAGATCGAGTATTCAGGTCTTCGGCCAGGAGAAAAATTATTTGAAGAAAAGCTGATGGCAGAAGAAGGAATCATGCGGACAGATAATGAACTGATTCATATTGGAAAGCCGATTCCGTTCGATACAGAGGTATTCTTTGAACAATTAAAAGAACTTGCTGATACATGCTATAACAATTCTGATCATATTGTAGAGCTTGTAGAGCAGATCGTGACAACATTTCATCCGGTAGGAGAACATCCGACAGGAGAAGAAAATAAGAAAAGGCAAGAATAGTTGAGATCAGGCCAGGCGGTCTGGTCTGGAGGAAGCGTGCATTTATGCACGCTTTTTAGGCAATATACAGAAGCTGAAATGAAGAGGAGAAGCATATGTTCAAAGAAAGTGAGCAGATAGAAAAATTTGAACCAAAGGTGTGGCTGAGCAGTCCGACGATGCATGGAGAAGAAATAAAATATGTCCAGGAGGCATATGAGACAAACTGGATGTCTACGGTTGGGGCGAATATCAATGAAGTAGAACGACTGGTATGCAAAAAGATTGGATGCAAGTATGCAGTCGGATTGTCTGCAGGAACAGCAGCTCTTCATATGGCAGTAAAGCTGGCAGGAGTAAAACCCGGAGAGAAAGTTTTCTGTTCTGATATGACATTCAGTGCAACAGTAAATCCAATCGTATACGAAGGTGGTGTTCCGGTCTTTATTGATACGGAATATGATACCTGGAATATGGATCCGGAGGCATTAGAAAAGGCGTTTGAATTATATCCAGATGTAAAAGTAGTAGTTATTGCACATCTTTATGGAACACCGGGAAAAGTAGACGAACTGAGAGATATTTGCGAAAAGCATGGAGCGGTTATTATAGAGGATGCAGCAGAGTCCATGGGAGCAACCTATAAAGGTCTGCAGACAGGGACTTTTGGAAAGTATAATGCAATTTCGTTTAACGGAAACAAAATCATTACCGGATCTTCGGGTGGCATGCTGCTGACAGATGATAAAGAAGCAGCAGAAAAAGTAAGAAAATGGTCTACCCAGTCCAGAGAAGCAGCACCATGGTATCAACATGAAGAGATCGGCTACAATTATCGAATGAGTAATGTTATTGCAGGAGTAGTCAGAGGACAGATGCCGCATCTGGAAGAACATATTGCACAGAAGAAAGCGATTTATGAAAGATATAAAGAAGGATTGAAAGGTCTTCCTGTGCGGATGAACCCGTATAATGAAAAGGAAAGTGAGCCGAACTTCTGGTTATCCTGTCTGATCTTGGATAAAGAGGCAATGTGCCGGCAGGTGAGAAGCGAGTGTGAACCTCTTTACATACCGGAAACAGGGAAAAGTTGTCCAACGGAGATACTGGAGGCAATCGCAAGTATTAATGCAGAAGGCCGTCCAATCTGGAAACCAATGCATATGCAGCCGGTTTATCGGATGAACGGATTTGTGACCAGAGAGGGCGATGGAAGAGCGAAGACAAATGCTTATATTGCCGGTGGAGCAACAGGAAAAGATGGAAATCCACTGGATATTGGAATGGATATTTTCCATAGAGGACTTTGTCTGCCGAGTGATAATAAGATGACAGAAGACCAGCAGAACAGGATTATAGAAGTAATCCGAAAGTGCTTTGAATAAGAAAATTGAGGAATGAAGCGATCAAAAAAATAGCAGCTCTTTTCGGTGCAGGTGCTATTAAAAGTTGTTTTCAGTAAGAAAGAGGTTGAATAGTGGATAAAAAGAAAAGAGAGTTGATTCCACATAAGCCGGGAATTTATGAAAAATACATAAAACGTCTGCAGGATCTTATCCTTTCGGTCATAGCAATCATTGTCTTATCTCCTGTATTATTTTTGATAGCTGTGCTGGTAAGAATCAAACTAGGCTCTCCGGTTATTTTTAAACAACAGCGTCCGGGATTAAATGGCAAAATATTTAATATGTATAAGTTTCGTACAATGACAGATAAGCGGGATGAAGCAGGGAAGTTATTGCCGGATGAAGAACGCCTTACTAATTTTGGCAAAAAGCTGAGAAGTACCAGTTTGGATGAATTGCCGGAACTGTTCTGTATAGCTAAGGGCGAGCTTGCAATTTGCGGGCCCAGGCCTCTCCTTGTTTCGTATTTGCCACTCTATAATGAACATCAGAGCAGGAGACATGAGGTAAGACCGGGACTTACCGGTTATGCACAGGTACATGGAAGAAACAGTGTGACATGGGAAGAAAAGTTTGATATGGATGTTTATTATGTGGATCATGTGAGTTTTCTGATGGACTGGAAGATTATTTTTCAGACAGTACTTACTGTGTTGAAACGTGACGGTATTAGCTCAGAAACGGCGGTAACAATGGAAAAATTCACTGGAACTGTCGAGAATGTAGATTCAGTGAAAAGAAAAGTAATAGGTAAAAATGTATGAGTAGATTGATTATTATTGGTGCTAGTGGTCATGGTAAAGTAATTGCTGACATTGCTGCCCGATGCGGATATACCGATATTGCATTTTTGGATGATAACCCCAATATAAGAGAATGTATGGGATATCCGGTTATCGGAAAAGTAAAAGGTGCAAAAGAATATCCGGGTGCAAAGTTTATTGTAGCAATCGGAAATCCCGAAATCAGGCAAAAGATACAGGAACAGTTAGAGAATATGGGGTTGACTGTTATATCACTGGTTCATCCGAATGCTGTCATTGCAGAGCAGGTGGAGATTGGAAAAGGAACCGTTGTAATGGCAGGGGCAATTATTAACCCGGCTTGTAAAATTGGAAAAGGTTGCATTGTGAATACAGGAGCATCTGTAGACCACGACAATGTAATAGATGATTATGTACATATTTCGGTAGGAAGCCATCTTGCAGGAAATGTAAAGGTTGGAACAAAAACATGGATTGGCGCAGGTGCAGTAGTTAATAACGATGTGAAGATATGCAGTAACTGTATCATTGGTTCAGGTGCGGCAGTTGTGAAAAATATTGATGAGCCGGGAATATTTGTAGGGGTTCCGGCTAGAAAAATGGTAGATGGAGACGATATGAACAATAGAAATAAAATTTTAAGGGGGGGGGTAATCCTCTCATATAGTTCTTATAAATATGAGCTGTTATCCGATTATACTAAAATGACTAGGAGGATGGCAGCATGAAGATATTATTTACCAGTGTAGGAAGGCGTGTAGAGTTGTTGCAGGCTTTTCGGACGGCAGCAGAAAAATTGAACATTGCACTGACAGTTATTGGAGCAGATATTGCGGAAAGTGCTCCGGCACTTTTTTTCTGTGATGAAAGGCGACTTGTGTGCAAAATACAGGAGAAAGAATATATTCCACAGCTTCTTTCTATCTGCGAAAAAGAAAAAGTGGATTGTCTAATTCCTACCATTGACACAGACCTTTTATTACTTGCGGAGAACAAGGAAAAGTTTGAAGCAATCGGGACAAAGGTACTGATTTCAGCAGTGGATAAAATAAAATTGTGCAGGGATAAAAACTATACCGCAGATTACTTTGTTTCTCTTGGGTTGAAATCCCCTCTGCCTGTCAACAGTGTAGAAAAATATGAAGAAGCATTGAAACGTGGAAAAGTCAGTTTTCCGGCATTTATTAAACCGAAGGATGGTAGTTCGAGTATCAATGCCTATAAGGTGGAAAATCTCGAAGATTTGAGACTTTATGCAGAAAAAATTGAAGATTATATTATTCAGCCGTTTATCAGTGGCAGGGAATACACAATAGATATTTTCTGCGATTATGAAGGAAATCCTGTTTACATTACGCCGAGAGAACGTCTGGCAGTGAGAGCGGGTGAGGTCTTGAAGACTCAGATTGTTCAGGACGATGTGATGATTCACGAAATGCAAATACTGATTGAGGATTATAAACCATGTGGTCAGATAACTGTGCAGTTAATTCGAGATGAAGTGATGGGCAAAGATTATTATATTGAAATCAATCCTCGTTTCGGAGGTGGAGCACCGCTTAGTATGAAAGCTGGAGCAGACAGTGCAAGTGCAATTCTTAGGATGTTGAGAGGGGATAAACTTTCTTATATAGAAAGAGCTGCTATAGATGGAGCTATTTATAGTCGTTATGACCAAAGCGTAAGGGTAAAGTGAAGCCAAAAGTATTAAGAAGGAGCTATAAATGAAAGAAAACATGAGATTATCAATAATAATTCCTGCTTATAACGCAGAACGATATATAGAAAATTGCCTTGAGTCACTGTTGCGTCAAAGCTTAGGGGGGGTGGAAATTTTATGCATTGATGACGGATCAACGGATTCTACTGCAAACATAATAAGAACATATGTAAATAAATATCCTTTTATGAAATATTATCATAAGGACAATGGTGGACTAAGTTCTGCACGTAATTACGGAATAGATAAAGCCAGAGGTTGTTATCTTTGGTTTGTCGATTCAGATGACTACATAGCAGATAATACGATAGAGCAATTACTGCAATATACATCGTCAGTTCCTGATGTGCTTACTTTTGGTATTAAAGAAGTTACCAAATCAGATTGCTGTCAAAGTGAGAAAAATAACTTGGTAAAACATTATACTTCAGGCAAAGAATGTTTTTCAAATGAATCCTGTAATAATGGCCCGTGGTGGTATTGGGTAAAAAAAGAATTGATAATACAAGAACATTTGAAATTTGTCAATGGTCGGTACTGTGAAGACGGTATGTTTACGATGAAATTATTTTCCTTAGCCCAAGAGACTGTATTTACCAATTTGGATGTATATCGTTATTATAGAAATCCTAATAGCATAACAACAAGCACCAATATTCTGCATCGAAGAAAGGTGTGCGAAGATTTTTTATACGCGATCCAGTATTTGGACAAATTATATAAGGAAAATGAAGAAAATAGTTCGCAGGTTTTTTTGAATGTTTTACGGCAACGAGTTTTTTCCTACATTTTTTTTCTGCAAGTCAGGATGTTAGGAATTTTTCAAATTAAGGAAGCACGATTGGTGCTTCAAACATTAAAAAAAGAAAATCTTTATCCATATAAGTGGGATGCTTACAATGGATTTCGATATAAGGTATTGAACAGGCTTTTTCAAGTGAAACCAATATATCTGACAATGATAGAAACATTTAGAATATGTGCTGATTTTAAAGAAAAACTAAAAAGCTGAAGAAAGTTATATGTCTTTAGAAAGAGAAAATGTAGATGGTAATAATAACGAATATTTTAGAAGTTGAACAACATCTTGATGGGATAACAGGTGTGATTTTTGATTTGGATGATACCTTATATTCTGAAAAGCAATATGTTAGAAGTGGATATAAGGCGGTGTCGAAACGACTGGGTAATGAAATTTTTGCAGATAAACTTTGGAAGTATTTTGAAAAAGGGAAGCCAGCCATTGATGAGCTTTTGAATGAAATGAATTGTGAAGATAAAAAAGCGGAATGTTTAGAAGCGTATCGCTTCCAAGAACCGAATATTTGTTTATATGATGGTGTAAGGGAGATGTTAGAAAGGCTGAAACAAAATTATAAATTAGGTTTAATTACGGATGGACGACCAGAAGGTCAGAAAGCCAAAATTAAGGCGTTGAGATTAGGTAAATATTTTGATGAAATCATTATTACAGATGAACTGGGTGGGATTGATTTCCGCAAACCGAATCCCAGAGCATTTCAGATTTTAGCAGAAAGGTTTAGCGAGGAATATAACCGGATGTGTTACATCGGAGATAATATTCATAAGGATTTTATCGCACCGGAGATGTTGGGAATGAAGTGCATTTGGTTTAGAAATCCAGATGGTTTATATAGTGGACGGCAACGATGAATTACGCGTAATTAATTGTTTGGAATCGCAGAAATAGAATTAGTGAGATTTAGATATGATGCGTTATCTTTGTTTAATATAATTCTGGAAATATAGAATTACCCAATACCATATAAAAAGATGTAAGGTGTGTGAATAAAAATATGGGAGAAAAAGGCGAGAGTATTATGAAAAAAATTTGTTTTGTAACAACCGTGTATATGACATATAAATGTTTTTTAAAACAATTATCACAGTATTTATATGAAAGTGGAGAATATGATATTTCATTAATATGTAATAATGAAGAAGGTGCATTAAAAGATATACCTTCCTTTGTACATTATCATCCTGTGGATATGAAAAGAGGAGTAAGCTTATCTGCTTTTGGAGCTATAAAAAAAATAGGAGAAATTTTAGAACGAGAGAAATTTGATATTGTTCAGTATTCTACGCCTAATGCTGCATTTTATGCATCTATTGCTGCGAAGAAAAAGAAGGTTCCGGTAAGACTATATTGCCAATGGGGAATCAGATATATGGGGTTTGAAGGGTGGAAAAGAAGTGTTTTTAAGCATTTAGAAAAAAAGACATGTGATAATTCTACTTTCATTGAGGCTGAAAGTCATAATATAAGAAATTTTTCGTTAGATGAAAAATTATATAATGCGGATAGAAGTTGCGTAATTTGGAATGGAAGTGCTAGCGGTGTTGATCTGAATAAATTTGATATTTCAAGGAAGAATTGTTGGCGGGAAAAAATAAGAAAACAATATGAATTACCCGATAAAGATATTATTTTTGTTTTTGCTGGACGATTAACAGCTGACAAAGGTGTTAATGAGTTATTGTCTGCTTTTTTGAGTGTTGAAAAAAAATATTCAAATGTAAAATTGCTAATGCTGGGTGGTATGGATAATCATGAGTCCTTACAACTTGAGTTAATGGAGCAGGCAAAGGCTTCTGCTAATATTATTTTTACAGGAAATGTACCAAATGTTGAGGAGTACTATGCAGCGTCAGATATTTTTGTAGCACCGAGTTATCGAGAAGGTTTTGGGTTAGTTGTTGTAGAAGCAGAAGCAATGGGATTGCCGGCAATTGTATCTAATGTACCAGGTCAAGTAGACGCAATCAAAGAGAATGAGACAGGATTAACATGCGTTGTAAAAGATGCAAAATCCCTTCAATGTGCAATGGAAAAATTGATAGAGAATACAGAATTAAGAATAGAATTAGGCAATGCAGCGTCTAAATATGTAGAAGAAAATTATGAGCAAAAAGAACTATTTAAATATTTGAAAATGCATAGAGATGCGTTGCTTAGTGGAGAAAAATAGTATGCCAAAAGTAAGTGTATTGATGAGTGTATATAATTGTGAAAATACAGTAAAAAAGAGCATAGACTCGATTGTTGAACAAACATTTACAGACTGGGAACTTATAATTTGTGATGATGGCTCAAAGGATAATACATATAAACTTGTACAAGAGATTGCAAAGGAAGAACCAAGAATTGTTTTGATAAAAAATGATAGAAATAGGGGACTATCATATTCTTTGAATCATTGTTTAAAAGTCGCCAAAGGTAGTTATTGTGCTCGAATGGATGGAGATGATTTGTGCGATTCACGAAGATTTGAAAAGCAAGTTGAGTTCTTGGATAATAACAAGGAATATGCCTTTGTAAGTACAAGAATGACAAGGTTTGATGAGCATGGAACATATCAAGTTCCGAAATCTATGGAATCTTATTCCCCGACAATAAAAGACTTTGTAAAGGGGTCTCCGTTTTGTCATGCTCCAGTTATGGTCAGAAAAAGTGCTTATGATGCAGTGAGTGGATATAGAGATATACCACAGACTTTAGGAGTGGAGGATTATGACCTTTGGTTTAGGCTATATGCGAAAGGGTATAAAGGATATATATTACAGGAATCGCTTTACCACATGTTTGATGGCAGAGGAGCAGCTAAAAGAAGAACATTTAGAAGGCGATTAAATGAAGCCTGGGTTAGACGAAGCGGTTATAGAATGTTAAAAATTCCAATAATATTTCGGGTATATATTTTTAAACCAATATTAATTGGAATGATTCCGCAACATATATATAGAACAATTTTAAGGAGATAAAGCAGTGTATTGGTTGTATGGAGCATATATTGTCTCAATTATAGTGATATTGTTAATTGAGCTTACAAAAAAAAATGGTATAAGTGAAAACGGCATTACAAAGAGGCAATATTATAATCCAGTGCTTGCATTTATATATATGTGTCCTTTGGCATATGTTGCTGCGTGCAGATATCGTTTTTGGGATACAGACGATTACAGAGTAATGTATGAGGCGGTTGGAAAATCATTTGACAATGTATTTAATAATGTGACCGGACATGTAGAAAAGGGTTATTTATTGTTCACAGCATTGTTAAACAAAATTAGTCATAACTCGCAGTTTTTGATTATTGTTTCGTCAATATTTATATTATTTTTAGCTTGCTTTTTCCTGTATAAAGAATCAACAGATCTTCCATTATCCTTTTTGATTTTTTCCAGTCAGGTGTGGATGGCAACAATGAATGGTCTTAGACAATATATGGCTGCTGTGATATTGTGGCTGGTATGGAGAAAATGGGCAAGAGGTATACAGTGTAAAAAAAATGATTTGCTTTTCATTTTATCAATACTACTAATGGCATCATTTCATAAATCTGTTCTGATTTGTATACCTTTGTTCTTTTGCGCAAGAGGTAAATTGGGAAATAAAAAAGTAACTGCATGCATAATAGCAGCGGTTGTGATGATAGTGATTTCTCCTATATATAATTTTATTTTTAGTTTTTTGCTAGGTGGAACAGAGTATGCAAATTATGTTGACACCAGTGCGGCAATGGGCGGTGCAAGGTTTATAGTCTGCTGTGTTCCTGTTGTGCTGATAGGAATTTATCACTGGTTATATTTAAGGAACGAAGGCAATAGAGAGAATAAGATGATTTGGATGATGAATCTGTCATGTCTAAATTTTGCGTGTAATATCCTTGCACTTAAAATGGTTTATTTTGCCAGGCTTGGTATATATTTAGCAATATTCGATCTCATTGTAATACCATACTGCATAGACAAGTGCTTTACAGAAAATTCCAGAAAACTTATCAAAGTATTATTATTGATTTTCTATGCATTCTTCTTTTATAAGCAAATGCTGGCATATGGTGGGTTTGCAACAAATTTTAAGTTGTTTTATGAGGTGAAATGATGATTCCTAAAAAAATTCATTATTGTTGGTTTGGTAGAAATGAATTACCGGAAACAGCAAAAAAATGTATAGACAGTTGGAAAAAATATTTTCCAGAGTATGAAATTATACAGTGGAATGAAGACAATTATAATGTTAGAAAGAATGATTATATACGAGAGGCATATGAGAAAAAAAAGTATGCATTTGTATCAGATTATGCAAGATTCGATGTATTGTATCGGCATGGAGGCTTGTATTTTGACACAGATGTAGAAGTAATTAAATCATTTGATGATATTTTGAATCAAGGTTCATATATGGGATGTGAGATAGATGGAAATGATAGCAGAAATTCTTCTATATTAATTAATCCTGGTCTTGGAATGGCAGCACCGGCAGGATTAGAACTTTATAAAGAGATATTGGAGTATTACGATAAGCAAAAGTTTTGTGATGCGGATGGAAGTATAAATACAACTACAGTGGTTACACGTACTACACAGATATTACTAGAAAGAGGTTTAAAGAATACCTCAGAAATTCAGCACATAGGACAAATAGTAATTTATCCTAAAGAGTTTTTTAACCCACGTAATAATAATACCGGAGTATTACAGAAAACAAATAATACGCATTCTATTCACTGGTACGCTCAATCATGGGTTTCACCCAAGGAAAGATTGAGAAGCAAAATTACGAGACCGATTCACCGTATATTTGGGGAAGACTGTTTCGGTAAAATAAAGAAAGTATTAAAAAAGTGAGATGCAGAGAATATGTTAAAAAAGATACTAAAAAAGATAATCTATAGAATAAGAGGAGAATATACGATTGCTCAATTAAGAGAGAGGGGGCTTCGTGTTGGAAAAAATTTTGATCCTCAGTTGGGCTATGAACTAGATCCTTCGCATTGCTGGTTGATAGAAATTGGAGATAACGTGACATTTGGACCGCACGTTCAGGTACTTGCACATGATGCCAGCATGCATAATGTTTTAGGATATACGAAAATAGGTCGTGTTAGAATAGGCAATAATGTGTTCATCGGTGCAGGGAGTATTGTCCTGCCAAATGTACAAATCGGGGATAATTCAATTGTGGGTGCCGGAAGCATTATTACAAAAGATATTCCTCCCAATGTTGTGTGTGGGGGTAATCCAGCCAAAGTAATATCCACATTAGATCATTTTATTAAGAAAAATAGAGAGCAAATGAAAGAATCGCCATTATATTCAGAAGATTATACACTACGTGGCAATATAAGTGAGCAAAAGAAGAATAAGCAAAGAGAAGAATTGAAAAATAAAATTGGATATATAGTGTGACATAACAATAAAGACATATATTGTGCAAAGGGTGAAATTAGTGAAAAAAATATTAATAGTTTCGCAAGCTATGGAAATAGGTGGTGCGGAAAAAGCACTGTTGGGGTTATTAGAAGCAATTGATAAAAGAAAATTTCAAGTGGATTTATTCTTACTGCATCATACTGGAGAATTATTAAAATATATACCAGATAATATTACAATATTACCAGAAAAAAAAGAATATGCAATGTTGGGAATCCCGTTAAAAGAAACATTAAGAGAAAAAGAATATAATATTTTTTGGGGACGTTTAAAAGGAAATTTAAGAGCGAATAAGTATGTCCGCAAGAATTATTTTAAAGATGCTGCTGCGGTAAATGATGAATATAGTCATAAATACACAGTAAATTGCATGCCAATGATTTCGGACGAGGAATATGATTTGGCAATCAGCTTTTTGGCACCGCATTATTTTGTTAGTAAAAAAGTAATTGCAAAAGAGAAGATGGCTTGGATTCATACAGATTATGAAACTGTGGAAATTGATGTAAATTCTGAACTTGGTATGTGGTCAGAATATGATTATATAGCCTCTATATCTGACAAAGTTACAGAAAGTTTTTTGAAAACATTTCCGTCACTACATAATAAAATAATTTTGTTTGAGAATATAATGCCTGTAGAATATATCAGAAACTTAAGTGACTCGGAAAATGTTATTGAAGAAATGCCGCAAGATGAGAATATGATATTGCTTTCTATTGGAAGATTTTGTACAGCAAAAAATTTTGATAATGTTCCAGATATTTGCAGTAAAATCTTAAATGCTGGAATAAAGATTAAATGGTATTTGATTGGTTATGGTCCAGATGAGGAGCTAATAAGAAATAGGATTAAAGAATTACAAATGGAAGATTATGTTTGTATCTTAGGAAAAAAGGAAAATCCCTATCCATATATCAAGTGTTGCGATATATATATTCAACCAAGTCGATATGAGGGGAAATGTGTTTCGGTGATTGAGGCACAGATGCTACACAAGCCGGTGATTATTACAGATTATGCAACTGCAGGAAGTCAATTAGAGGATGGAGTTGACGGAGTGGTTGTGCCTATGAATAATACAGACTGTGCCGCAGAGATTGTTATGGTTCTTCGGAATCAGAAGCTTCAGCAACAGCTGGCTGACGCTACTAAAGTCAGAGACTATGCCAATGCCGGTGAAATTGATAAAATATATGAGATATTGGACACTGAATCATGTTATGATGATTCAGACATAAGAGGATAAAAATGAAAGAGCATTTAATGACAGAAAGTGAAATAAAGCAATTAAAAGAAGTGGAAATCGAACTTTTTGATGAACTTGACAGAGTGTGTAAGCTCTTGGATATTCCATACTTTATGGTAGGCGGTACGCTGCTGGGAGCGGTCAGGCATCAAGGGTTTATCCCTTGGGACGATGATATTGATGTTGTGATGTTCCGAGAGGATTTAGAACGTCTGGAAAAAGAGGGAAGCACATTATTTGATAAAAAATATTTTCTCCAGACAGAGGATACAGATAAGTATTATCCGTTAATGACGGCAAAATTAAGAAAAAACGGAACCGTTTTTCTGGAAGGCTGCATGGACGAAAATGTAAAGTCTCATACAGGAATTTTTATTGATATCTTCCCGATGGATGATATTAGTGATGTTGACCATCCAGCTATTCAGAAGAATGTAAAAAAAATGAGGATACTCACAACGATTCTTTGCGAAAATTGCGGATATCGGTATGGCATCAAAGGAACTACGAAGATTTTGGCAGCGGTTATGGGGTTATTGGGGATTACCAGACTGAAACGGATGAGGAAACGGTTCATGCAGGCAGAAAATGGGAAAGGGCTAACAAAGAACACGATTTATGCCAGCAATTACGGATACAGAAAGCAGTGCCGCAATAAAAGTATCTATAAGCCGGCGGTTAAACTGCCGTTTGAGGGTAAAGAATATCTGGCACCGCATGAGTATAAGGCATTCCTGACACAACTGTTTGGGGAAAATTATATGGAACTTCCTCCGGTAGACCAAAGGGTGACGAGACACCCTATTTCAAAGTTAGATTTTGGAGAAGAGCGGAGGTACACATGTCATGAATAGAAAACACTATCAACGAGGATATACAACAGGTGTGTACGATATGTTTCATATCGGACATTTGAATATACTTGAAAATGCTAAAAAGTATTGTGACGAATTGGTCGTTGGTGTCAGCACGGATGAACTGGTAAGAGAATATAAGGGACATGATACGATTATCCCTTTTGAGGAGAGAATTAGAATTATTGCAGCACTCCGCTGCGTAGATAAGGCCGTCCCACAAAGGAATATGGATAAATTAACAGCGATGCTTGCCGAACATTGCGATGCCATTTTTGTCGGAGATGACTGGAAAGGCACGCAAAAATGGTTAGACTATGAGCGTGAGTTTGAGATTCATGGAATAGAAGTCGTGTATCTGCCATATACCAAGGGGACATCTTCCACCCAACTGCGCGAGCGGCTGGGTATGAAGTAAGCTGTTAGGATTCTTTTTTAGGAGGCAGAAGGGTGAAGATTTCGGTTGTTATTCCTGTTTATAATGTTGAAAAATATTTACATAAATGTGTCGATTCTGTATTATCTCAGACATACGGTGATTTTGAACTGCTCCTTTTGGATGATGGAAGTCAGGACTCGTCAGGCAGAATATGTGATGAATATGCACAGCAGGATAAGCGGGTCAGGGTATTTCACTTACAGAATGGTGGACCGTCAAGAGCCAGAAATATAGGCATTGATAACGCAACGGGTGATTTTCTGGCATTTATAGATTCAGATGACCATATCGCCCAAGAGATGTTGGAGCGTATGCTTTTATTGATGGAACATGCGGATATTGCTATATGCAATTTCTATTCCTGTACAGATGATATAGATACATTTTGTGATCATAAAATGGGAAATATGCACTTTGGTCAAGAAGGAGTCAGAGAACATTTTATACAGTCGTTCTATTATTCCGGCATGACCGGATTAGGGGCATGCTGGAATAAACTTTATAATATAAAGTTTATTACAGCAAATCATATTCGATTTAATGAAAAATTAATTCGGGCAGAAGATTTTTGGTTCAATTTTGACTGCTTCAGCAAAGCAAGTGCCGTGGCTACAACAGATGAAGCCTATTACTATTACGAGCAGGTTAATAGTAACAGTACGATGCATCAAGTGCGAGAGAATCAATATGAAGATTGGGTTTATAACAGAAAAGAACTTCTGAAGAGAAATGAAAATATAGGTTTTAGGCTCGATTATGAAAAATTTTACAGAGGGTTTCTATATAATGTATCCGTATATGTCAGAAGTATAGTCCGGAACAATCCTAAGGATGATAGGATTTCTCAAATTTTATCCGATGAATTTTATTTGGATTGTCTGCAATATGATCGATTACTCCCGATACATATTCGGTTTTTAGATTTTTTAGCAAAGAAAAACCGAAAAGTGGCGAAACTGTTTTATCGCATATGGAGCAGGAACGGAAAATAAAAAAATATCAAAAAGATCTTGAAAAGGGGAGCATGGAAAATGGATAATTTGACAGACAGATCAGTGTTATTGTACCGATTTATAATACAGCAATGTATTTAAGAGAATGTATTGAATCTGTGATTCACCAGTCATATCCAAATTGGGAGATGATTTTATCGGCAGCAGTCTTTTGGAGTATGCTTTGGACAACATTGACAAATACGATTTAGATGCATTTATCTTTCGATTTAAAGCGTTTCGTAGTCAGGAAGATTTGTATCATAATCACGATACGGATAAATTATTTTTTTATGATGATAAAGGGGCTGTATCGGAAATCCTGAAAGGCGGGAAATTCAGAGGTTCCTGCTGGAATCGAATCTGTAAAAGGCAGTTGTATGAACAGGTAAAGTTTCCGGTTGGCAGAAAATACGGCGAAGATATCTATGTAACATACTTCATCATGTCAAAATTAAATAAATGTGCATTTTGCGATAAAACCTTTTACTATTATCGTATACGGAGCAGCAGTGCTATGCACGGTAAAATTTCTGCCAATGTGTTTTATCGCGTAAAAACCTATGAAGAGATGGTACTGTGGGTGACGGAAAAATATCCGGACTTAAGCCATGCTGCGTACAATGCTTTTTGTACCGCGGTTATTGACACTACTGTGATGTTAAAAAACGCAGAAAACCCTGAGGTCGTAAAAACAGTAAGCGCCCAAATATCCGGATCTGTCCGAAAACATTTTCGGGGAATTATGAAGAGCTCTGTAAAAAAATCAGTGAAAGTTTATATGATGATATATGCACTTCACAGCCGGCTGTATCTGCTGACTATGAAAGCGAGGAGTAAAATCAAAACAGGAGAGAACATATGAAGGTAGCAATTGTAACACAATATTATAAAAGTAAAAATTACGGAGGGAATTTACAGGCATATGCTATGTGCAAAGCGGTCGAGAAATATGGATATGAGGCAGAACAACTGTGCTTTCCGTTAAAAACGTATAAGCTGGGTGCTTTTCCTGTGAAGAAAGGGAAAAAAGTTTTAGAAGAGATAAAAATAGCAATTCACATATTAGGTTACAGGATTCTGACTTTCAGGCGAGGCCGTATAGCCCGCAGACTAATAAAAAAACGAGAACAGTCTGTGCTTTCATTTAATCAAAATCTTATTCCTCATAGTGCAGAGGTTTATAACGAGTTAGATATGAAAGCCTCAACAGAAAAATATGGGGTATTTATAACCGGAAGCGATATGGTTTGGAGTCCTGATCTTTTTTCTCCGATTTTTACTTTGGATTTTGTTCCGAGTTGTACGCCGAAATTTTCTTATGCACCCAGTATGGGAACCACAGCTTTAAATGATAATATACGCGAAACGTTCAGAGAATTTTTGAAAGATTATCAGGCTGTTTCTGTAAGGGAAAGCGGTTCGGTTTCCGCTTTGACAGATTTGGCTCCCGTGCCGGTGGAATGGGTACTGGATCCGACTCTTATTTTAGACCGAACAGAATGGGATGCAATCAGCAGCACGGCCTTGATTGATAAACCATATTTGTTCTGCTATTTTTTGGGGAGTAATTCAGACTCGCGTAAAGCTGCTCAAGCATATGCGAAGAAGCACAATTTAACGCTTGTCACGATTCCATATCTCCGCGATGCATATCGCAGCTGTGACTGGAAGTTTGGGGATATACAATTGTCAGATGTTTCGCCGTCTGATTTTATTTCCCTGATCCGTTATTCGGCAGCAGTCTTTACGGATAGCTTCCATGCCTGTGTTTTTTCGTTTTTATATCAGAGAGAGATGTTCGCTTTTCGAAGGAATGAAAATGACAAGTGGGGGGTCCGTATTTGTAGTTTCCTGAAACTAATTGGGTATCCGCTGCGTTATTGTGATACGGATGAGAAAGAGTGTATGCAATATATAGAGTCTCTTCCGAAGATCGACTACCATGCTCCTTTTGCGGACATTGAGATGATGAAGAAGAAATCTCTTGATTATCTTGAAAAAAACCTAAAAAAAGCAGAGCAAATCATTAGACATCAGGAAAAGGAAATGATCAAAAACCATGAAAAATAATATGAATCAACTAAAATGGGGAGTGGTACTCTCTTATTTCTCTATGGGAATTAGTCTGGCAATCGGATTGGTATATACACCATTGATGATTCGATTGCTCGGGAAGAATGAATTTGGATTGTACAGTACGGTGTCATCAACGATATCTATGCTTGGTATTTTAAATCTCGGCTTTGGTAGCGGATATATCCGTTATTACGCGAAGTATAAACGAAATAATGACATGGATGCCATTTATCGGCTGAATGGTCTGTTCCTCATGATATTTATTGTTATAGGGCTTGTGGCAGCTGTGTGTGGTACTTTCCTATCGTTTCATCTGGATTGGATTTTTGACGAGGGACTTACAGGTGCCGAGTATCAGAAGGCAAGGATCCTCATGCTCATGCTTACGGTCAATATGGCGATTTCATTCCCTATGAGTGTATTCACAAATATCATTAATGCGAATGAGAAATTCGTATTTCTAAAAATATTTGGAATTATCACGACGGTAATCGGTCCGATGGTGAATGTTCCCATTCTGTTGATGGGATATAAATCGGTGGCATTGGTTGCTTCTTCTTTAGTGTTGGGACTCATTTATCATGTTGTCACGGTTTATTATGTGCTGGTGGTTTTGAAAAATAAATTTGTTTTCCGGAGTCTTGAAAAAGGAATTTTTGTCGGGCTGTTTTCATACACAATTTTCATTTTTCTTAACACGATTATCGACCAAATAAATTGGAATATTGATAAACTTCTTCTGGCTCGTTTTATTGGTACTGCGGAAGTTGCGGTATATTCCGTCGGATATTCACTTTATGCACATTATATGCAGTTCTCTACTGCGATTTCAGGTATTTTTACACCGCGCATTCATCGAATTGTCAATGAAACACAGGATGACAAAGAGACTCAGAGAGTACAGTTAACGGAACTGTTTACCCGTGTGGGACGTGTCCAGTTTTTGATACTTGCCCTGATTGCGACAGGGATTATCTTTTTTGGACAAGTGTTTATTTTGGATTACTGGGCTGGGCCGGGATATGAAAATTCTTATTTTGTTACATTATTGCTTACAATTCCGGCTTCTATAGCTTTGATTCAAAATATCGGCATCGAAATTCAGCGTGCAATGAATATACATCAGTTTCGCTCTGTGATTTATGCGGTTATGGCAATTGTCAACCTGATGCTGTCTATTTACCTCTGCCAGATTTATGGAGCAGTTGGAAGTGCAATCGGTACGGCGATTTCACTGATACTGGCGAATGGTTTTATCATGAACATCTTCTATCAGAAGAAGTGCAATATTGATATGTTCTATTTTTGGAAGGAAATCATGAAGCTGTGCCGGGGATTGGTTATTCCGATTGGAGTCGGCATTATTATGCATAAGTATATACGGGTAATGAGTATACTGTCATTTCTGGTTTCGGTCCTTGTATATATGATTGTATACATAGTGTCAATGTGGATATTTGGAATGAATCAGTATGAGAAGAATTTGATTGGCAAACCATTCAAGAAACTAAAATATAGAGGGTAAGAAAATGATTGAGATTCAAAACAGAGGAGACTGTTCTGGGTGTGCTGCTTGTGCAGCGGCATGTCCGAGACAGGCGATAGAGATGAATGCCGATCAGGAAGGATTCCTGTATCCGGTAATTAACAGTGCAAAATGTATAGATTGCGGAATATGTGATAATATGTGTCAAGCAGAAAATGCGATTCACAGGAAGCGTGAACCACAAGCATATGCATGCTGGAATAAGGATGAAGCTGTCCGTATGTGTTCCAGTTCAGGCGGAGTGTTCTATTTACTGGCAGAATTTGTTATCGCACACGGTGGTGTGGTGTTTGGGGCAGCGTTTGATGACGACCTTATGGTGCGGCATGTGGCGGTTGATTCCATGGATCAGGTGTATCGTCTGCAAGGATCAAAGTATGTGCAGTCAGTAATCGGCCGTGCTTATACAGAGGCAAAGAAGATACTGGACGAGGGAAGATATGTGCTTTTTACAGGAACACCCTGCCAGATTGATGGGTTGCTGCATTATTTATGTCGCGATTATGAGTTGTTATATACGCAGGATATTATTTGCCATGGAGTTCCGTCTCCGAAAGTATGGAAAAGATATCTGAACTATCAGGAACAGCAATATAAAAGACCACTTGTTCGAGAACCTCTTCCATCTTTCCGACGGAAGGAGGAAGGATGGAAGAGGTACTCGATATCTTTATCATTTGATAAAGATATCGAGTACCGGAAATATCATAAAGAAGATTGGTATATGCAGGCTTTTTTAAATAATCTGTCGTTACGTCCCTCATGCTATGAATGTCATTCTAAGACAAAAATACGAAACAGCGATATTACGTTAGCGGATTTCTGGGGGATTGAATACATGCTTCCGGAGATGTTTGACAACAAGGGCACATCGCTGGTGTTTACAAATTCAGAGAAAGGAAAACACCTCTTTGAATTGTTAAAATCTCGGATTCACTGGAGAGAAGTAGATTTTGAAGAGGCAGTTTCTCATAATACATCGGCATTTCAGAGTGTTGCGAGACCGAAGAAAAGAGAAACGTTTTATGACCGCTTGGGAACGATGCCATTTGATCGTTTGGTAAAGCGGGGGATTTTGCCACCAATCTATAAAAGAGTGTATTGGAAAATGCACCATATGGCTGGGTTGATATTGCGAAAGGGGAAAATGATTAGAAGTTAGCATCCGATAGGTTTCGGACTTTTTTATGAAGGTGCATATGAATTAAGTAAGATTTCGAGGAATTACAAAAAGTGTCAATGTGTTAGGAGAAAGAAAAAGACAATGAATAAAAAAATATAATTGACCGAAATATTGGGCTTGATATTATGAGGATTATTTCCATGTTTGGAATTATCATTTTACATATTTTGGGAGCTGGCGGAAATCTTCGGGGGCAGATAGTTTAAACTATTGGGTAGTTTGGCTCTTAGAAATAATGGCGTATTGTTCTGTTGATTTATTTGCACTTTTATCCGGCTATCTTTCATGTGACAAGAAAAAGTTTTCATCCTATCGTATTGTTGAACTTTTATCTATGGTGGCGTTTTACTGTCTATTGATAACGATAATATTTCTGTGTTGTGCCCCATCATATGTTGGAGGAATTAAAGGAATTGTTAAAGCATTATTTCCGTTTTTTGCTGGACGGTACTGGTATATTACATGTTACATAGCTTTATTTTTTCTTATGCCTTATTTGAATATTTTAATTAATAAAATGAATAATCATTTATTGGCAAAATTATGTTTGATACTGGTACTCTTGTTTTCGCTCATTCCAAGCCTTTGCTTTACAGATTTATTTCGGTTGGAAAGTGGATATTCTACTGCATGGTTAATAGTGTGCTATATTTTAGGTGCTTATCTAAAACGTAGTGATAAAAAGATATTCAAAGGATATGAACTACTCATATTTTTCGCATCTTCGTTTGCTATTTTAGGAGTGCATGCTATGAGTTATTTTATAGTTAGCAAAGAATTTTATGAAGTGGTTAATTATAGAACTGCAAATTACGTTTTTCCGTTGATATTATTATCAGCAGTAATGTTATTACAGTTAGGGGCAAGGATGAGTTTGAAACATTTAAATGGAAAATTGAAAACATTTCTCGTTTTTCTTTCTACTATTGTTTTTGATGTTTATGTTATTCATTGCCACATACTTATTTATAATTACTTAATTACGGGGAATTTTAAATGGATTTTGGAGTATCATCCAATATTAATACCTGTACTCGTGGGGCTTTGTGCAGTAGCTATTTTTATAGTTTGTGCTATTATAGGAAAATTAAGGATTATATTATTTTCATTGATTCATTTAGATAAGGGGGTCTCTTGGATTTCGAGAAGATTAGATAAATGTCTTGAGTGGAGTGATTAAGTTTAGAATAAAATGGACAGGTATTGTCAACGCATTGTAATGTTATATTCGAAAAAATATAAGGGGAAGTATGGACAATATGGAGTTTTTATGGAATAATTTGACAGATAAGACAGACAGTGGATTAACTCGTTATGATACAAAAATGTTACAGGGACTTTCTGTATTGGCAATGGTAGTTTTACATTTATTTGATAGGGTTGACTTTCAAGGATTATATACACCGCTGTTGTATTTGGCGGGTAAACCAGTCATATTCTATTTTGCACAATTAAGTGATTTCTGTGTTATGGGATTTGCGTTTTGCTCCGGATATGGTCTATATAAAAAATATATGTGTGTGGGGGGGGCAAACAAAAAAATATTATAATGGGCGATTAAAAGGAATACTAAAATTATTGGTTAATTACTGGCTAATACTTATTGGATTTACTGGTCTGAGTATGTTAATCGGAAATGGCAATCAAATGCCAGGAACATTATGGCAGTTTATTGGAAACGTGACTACATTTGATACGAGTTATAATGGCGCATGGTGGTATTTGTTTGTGTATATTTTACTTGTATTGATTTCATCTTTCATTTTTAGGTGTTCTAACAGACTACCAGATTGTGTTACTTTTGCAGTATCATTTATAATATATAGTTCAGCATATTACGTAAGATTTTCAATATCAGATAAGAATTGGTTTTTAACTAAATACGGACTGATCGGAATGACATTTTTTGAATTTATAATTGGGATGTTAGCATGCAAGGGAATGTGGATAGAAAAGATCAAGTGTTATATAACGAAGCGAATGTGTATATGGAAAAGAGTGATATTGTCATCTGGGCTATTGATAGGGATTTTAATAGGACATACACTAGTTATACCAAGTTTGTTTGTTGCACCATTTACAGGAGGAATCATTATTGGTGTATTTTCAATATGGGAAAAGCCAGAGTGGATAAAAAATGTTTTCCTGTTTTTGGGTAAACAATCTACGAATATATGGTTAATACATATGTTTTTTTATCAATATATATTTGTAAATCTTGTGTTTGTTGGACAATATCCACTTATAATACTTACTATTATGATGTGCCTTGCAATAATATGTTCTATGGGCATAAACTATGTGATGAAAAAAATGTTCAAATCTATTTAAAGGGAATAATGTAGTGATTAATTTTTATGCATTTTCGTTAAAAAGAGTATTATGTATAATAATTCTTTTGATTTTTATTTGGGTATGTATTGGTCTTTGGTCTAGTGATAAAAATCGAAGATTAGGTGTGGCTTGGAGATATACTAATATTATCGTATGTATTGTTTCTTTCTTTTTGATTTTAAAAATGACTATATTGGGAAGAAAAGTTGGAGAGAGAGAACTAGAATTGTTACCATTTTATACAATTCATACGATTCCTTATAATAATGAAGCCATCAGAACAATGCTGATGAATATAATTCTGTTTTTGCCATTAGGATTATCCTTGCCATATGTGTTTAGCAAAATAAAACGATATTAATAACTGGCACCGCAGGTTTCATCGGCTCAAACCTTGTCATGGAACTTTTGCGTGAAGTAGATTCAGTACATATCATCGGTGTCGATAATATGAATGATTACTACGATGTATCTATTAAGGAATATCGTTTACAGCAGATTGAGAAATGGGCAGCACAGCATCCAGAATCTTCTTGGAATTTTATCAGGGGTTCAATTGCGGATAAGGCACTTATTGATCAGATCTTTGAAGAACACAAGCCGGCGGTTGTAGTAAATTTGGCTGCTCAGGCAGGTGTGCGTTATTCAATCACAAATCCGGATGTATATGTTGAGTCAAATATGATTGGCTTTTATAATATTCTTGAAGCCTGCCGTCATTCTTATGATGATGGACAGACTGGTGTTGAGCATTTGGTTTATGCATCCAGTTCTTCTGTTTATGGATCAAACAAGAAGGTTCCGTATTCTACAGAGGACAAAGTGGACAATCCGGTATCTCTGTATGCAGCGACCAAGAAGTCAAATGAATTGATGGCACATGCATATTCCAAGCTTTATGATATCCCGTCAACAGGTCTTCGATTCTTTACAGTATATGGCCCGGCTGGCCGTCCGGATATGGCATATTTTGGTTTTACGAATAAGCTGAAGAGTAATGATACGATTCAAATTTTTAATTACGGAAACTGCAAGCGTGATTTTACCTATGTGGATGACATTGTAGAGGGAATCAAACGTGTAATGCAGGCAGCACCGGAAAAAGTGACAGGAGAAGACGGCTTACCAGTTCCACCGTACAAAGTCTATAATATTGGCAACAGTCATCCGGAGAATCTTCTTGAGTTTGTCGATATTCTGCAGCAGGAACTGATTCGTGCAGGCGTTCTTTCGGAAGATTATGCTTTTGAAGCACACAAGAAGTTAGTTCCGATGCAGCCGGGAGATGTTCCGGTAACATATGCAGATACAACTGCACTGGAAGAAGATTTTGGATTTAAACCACAGACCAGTCTGAGAACAGGTTTGAGAAAGTTTGCAGAGTGGTATAAGGAATTTTACAAATAAAGGAGAAATTGAAAATGAAAATTGCAGTAGCAGGAACAGGTTATGTAGGCTTATCTATTGCAACTCTTTTATCTCAGCATCATGAGGTAATGGCCATAGATATTATTCCGGAGAAGGTGGATCTGATCAATCAGAGAAAATCCCCGATTCAGGATGAATACATTGAGAAATATCTGGCGGAAAAAGATTTGAATTTAACAGCAACTCTGGATGCGGAAGCAGCATACAAAGATGCAGATTTTGTTGTGATCGCAGCACCGACCAATTATGACAGCAAGAAGAATTTCTTTGATACTTCTGCAGTAGAGTCAGTGATCAAACTGGTGATTCAGTACAATCCGGAAGCAATCATGGTGATCAAATCAACAATTCCGGTTGGTTTTACCACATCTGTTCGTGAGAAATATCATTGTAATAATATTATTTTCAGCCCGGAATTTCTTCGTGAGTCCAAGGCATTATATGACAATCTTTATCCGTCACGTATCATTGTTGGTACAGATGTAGAGAATGCAAGACTGGTAAATGCGGCGAATACCTTTGCAGCACTTCTGCAGGAAGGTGCAATTAAAGAGGACATCGATACTTTGATCATGGGATTTACAGAAGCAGAAGCGGTAAAACTTTTTGCTAATACATATCTGGAACTGAGAGTATCTTACTTTAACGAACTGGATACCTATGCAGAGATGAAAGGTCTGAATACACAACAAATTATCAATGGCGTCTGCCTTGATCCACGTATCGGATTTCACTACAATAATCCATCTTTCGGATATGGCGGTTACTGTCTGCCGAAAGACACCAAACAGCTCCTTGCAAACTACGCAGATGTTCCGGAGAATCTGATTGAAGCAATCGTTGAATCCAACAGAACACGTAAAGACTATATCGCAGACCGCGTTTTGGAACTGACAGGTGCTTATGAGGCAAATGATGTTTACGATGCAAGCAAGGAACATGAGGTTGTAGTGGGTGTTTACCGTCTTACGATGAAATCCAACTCCGACAATTTCCGTCAGTCGTCTATTCAGGGAGTCATGAAGAGAGTTAAGGCAAAAGGTGCAACAGTGATTATCTATGAGCCAACTCTGGAAGACGGAAGCACGTTCTTTGGCAGCAAGGTTGTAAATGATTTGGAGAAATTTAAGGAACAGAGTCAGGCAATTATCGCAAATAGATACGACAGTTGCTTGAATGATGTAAAAGATAAAGTTTACACAAGAGACTTATATGGTCGAGACTAGAAAATGCAAATAAATTGGATGGAGGTTGAGTTGGTATATGAAAAGTGATCCACTTGTTAAGATAAATAAATTAATAGAACAGGACTATTTGATTGTTGTTGATACGAATGTATTGCTTGGATTATATCGACTTTCTCCGGCTATGCTGATTTTGCATTGAAATGTCTAGAAAAAATTAAAAGTTTTATTCGGATACCATATGTTGTAGCATTAGAATTTTCAAGGCATAATAGAAAGCTGTATAAAGACAGACAGCTTTCTATAAAGAATTCTATAAGTGATAATCTAACTATGATAGAGAATCATAAAAAGAAAGTCTTGAATGCGATTGCTGTATTGGAAAAAAGAAATTTTCCAGAAATTGATGAATTACTTAATTCTGTTGGAGCTTGTTATGATAAGGCAACCTCTTTATTGGATGATTATTTTGATGAGCATAGTGTTCTAACTCTGATAAATGATACATGGAATTCTGATTTACCTGAAGATTTTTTAGATGAATTACAAAATAATCAACAGGTTATGGCTCCACTGGAACTCTCTGAAATCTATGGTATATGTGATGATGGCGAAAAACGTTATAAAAAAGAAAATCCGCCAGGATATAAGGACGCAAAGAAAAAAGATGGAATTAGAAAATATAGTGATTTAATTTGGTGGAAAGAAGTCATTCAGTATGCAAGAAAAAGTAGAAAAAATATTGTTCTTGTGACGGATGATGTGAAAGAAGACTGGTGGACGATTGATGAGAAGTTTGTAAAGTATGAAAGTGAAGTGAACTGGCTGAGGAAGCTTTTGAGTAAATTAGGAAAATATGCAGCAGGGGTATGGATTTATTATACGATTGTATATTCAATGTATATCATTCAGATACTTTCTTCGCTGGAGGGAATCATAAAAAGCTGGGTACTCTTGTATTTGATCGGTGTTGCTATTTCTTTTGCAGGTGCATGGTTACATCAGAAAATTGCCAGAAGTAATTTTAAGATGTAGGATTGTGGGAGTGCGTAGCACGAAACAATCCGTTGGCATCATTGTGGGGGCTTTTGACCCCAACATCATTTTAATATTGAGGAGCGGTATGAAAAAGGTAATTAAGAGAATTTTTCTGGGAGTTTTTGCTTTGATGATCTTTGCCCTGGGAGCAGGGATCATATCGTCTTATTACTTCCTTGAGGTTTCAGATTATGAGTTTGAAAACGAGAAAATTCAGGAATCAGTGAAGCTGGTACAGCTTTCAGATATTCATAATGCAGAGTTTGGAAAAGAAAACCAACGCCTGTTAAAGAAACTAAAGGAGTGTGAACCGGATCTGATCTTTATCACGGGAGATCTGATTAATTCGGATGAAAATGAGATTAGTCCGATGTTAGATTTGGTAAAAAAATTACGGGAGATTGCACCAATCTATTTTTCCTTGGGAAACCATGAGATAGAATATGAAAAGCGTACAGGAATTGATCTTACAGAAAAGTTGGAGAAAGCCGGGGCAAAGGTGTTAGAAGAAAAATTTGTCGATGTGACTGTCAAAGGACAAAAATTCAGGATTGGTGGACTGTATACGGTGTATATACCGGAAGATTATGAAGTACATGAATGGGATAATGCAAAAGAACAGGCAGAGTTTTTAAAGGAAATGGAAGATACAGAGCGATATAAAATCCTGTTGTCCCATATTCCAAATACGTGGATGTATTACGATACTGCGGCAACTTTTGATCTTGATCTGATTTTTACGGGGCATGCGCATGGTGGACAGGCAATCCTTCCCTTTGTTGGAGGTCTTTACGCACCGGATATGGGATATTTCCCGGGAAGATTATCAGGTGTCTATGAGAAGGGGCATACGCAGGTGATTTTGTCGAGAGGATTAGGAAGTAATACAGAAGTAATTCCACGATTTAATAATATTCCTGAAATTGTAGAGGTGGAACTGAAATGAATAAGAGTGTCTATTTATATGAACTGGATTCTGTAAGAAATTCAAAAGAAGAGATTCAATATGCACAGGAACGGATGTTCTGGGAAATTATACTGAATGGGAACCAGGTGATCCTGACCATGAATCAGTTAGCGGATTCTCGTGCATTTCTTGCTGCGATTGAAAATGAAAATACATTTGAACCATTTTTTGAGTTATGTCAGATGGGGGTGATCCGAATTTCGCAGTATGGGACGTTGCGTACTCCGTCGCAATATTTTCAGGGAAAGATAGAAGAATTTCTGAAGAAGGCAGAGAAAACCGAGTCTGAAAAGAGTGCATTTATTTATTCAGGGGTTCCCGTTGCACATGATGATGCTGTGATGCTGAGACAGTTGTTGAAAGCATTGCGTTATAGTGACCCGGAGTGTCTGAGGGAATTATCTGGTTATAATGAAGAAAATTATAGTGAAGAAAAGATAGAATATTTGATCCGCTATGTGAAGACGTTGCTGGCATTGAGTGTCAATGCATTTTCATTGAATCCACCTAAAAAGGTAAAGCAAAAGAAACTGACAGAATATCTTCATGAAATTGCATATCCGCTTACTGATCAGGATACAGTAGAAATTCTGAAAAGAGTTGAGGAAGATTTAAGTTTACAGAATCGTCAGGAATATCGGAGTGCCTGGCATATTTATCTCCACGAAAATGAGAAAGGAGAAAAGGCAGAATATGCAGAAGCGGTGCTCGATCTATGTTATAATCTTACAATGGAAGACAGTATTTATGGAATTTCCAGGCATTATGATCCGGAAGATATAGAATCCTGCCGTGAATGGTTCAAAAGCAAATTGAAGGATTACTGGGAGAAGGATATTGCTCCGAGCCATGTTTTTCCTGCAAAGGATAGTACAACATGGGAACTTTATCAAGGAAAACTCCCGGACTGGAGTTGTGCTATTCGGATTTTGCAGATGAAAAATGTGCAGGAAACGCTGGAACTGAAACCGGCTCTTGAAAATGAAAAATTACAGACGGGAAGCCGTTATGAAGTGGGGATGGAGGAAGAGCTGAAAGAGTGGGATAAAAGTATACATAAAGGAATAAAAAGAAATATCATAGATGCACTCATTAGGTTGGGGATCTTTGTAGGAATTGAGCTGGGAATGAACTATCTACAGGACATTGTGTCTGTAGAAGGGGAGCTTTCATTGGCTGCGACCATAGGATGGGCGGTCTTGCAGGTGATAGCTTTTGGTATTCTGAGTTCGTGGGTTTCGGGTATGATATCCCGTTGGTGGACAAGTTGTGATATTTTAGACAGTATTGAGGAATTGACAAGAACGTGGGCGGATCTGAAAATCGTAAGAAAATGTCGGGAACGCCTGAAAGTTGAAAAAGGCTGAAATAAAAAATGAAAACCTGCTCACAAGAAGTTGGTAAGAAATAGGGATGAAAGGGAATGGAAATAAAAGGAACAGAAATGGATTCGATTGAAAAATATCTGGAATTAAGTCGGACGTGTCCGGAACTTTTTGCCCAGTCTGAGGAACTTCCGCTGGTACTTGACCCGAAGGAACTGTATGCATTTGCACAAAAAAGTGGCAGAAGAATCGGAATTGTATACGAGAGCCATTACCATTTAATGGTTGTGGATGTTGTGCGTTCAAAAAATGGAAGTCTGTTTGCATATGAAAGACTGATGAACCGCGTTATGAGAGGTGCGGTTGTTATCGTTCCATATTATAATGGAAAGTATATTTTACTGCGGCAGTATCGTCATGCTCTCAGGGAATATCAGTACGGTTTCCCAAGAGGTTTTGGAGAAGAAGGAATTTCTGCAAAGGAGAATGCGGGAAAAGAATTATGGGAAGAACTTGGTGTGCAGGCAGAAAAATGGAAAGGTTTCGGAAAAATTGTGCCGGACAGTGGTGCAATGAGTTCAAAGGCAGATGTATTTCTGGCAGAGTTGAATGAAGCTCCACAGGTGATACAGGAAGAAGAAATAGTAGGACATATTGCATTGGATTGGGAGCAGTTGGGCGAATGGATCCGGGATGGAAAAATTACGGATGGTTTTACTCTGGCAGCATATGCAAAGATGAGTTTACAGAAATAATGAGGATAGAAAAGTGGAAAAGACAGTACAAAATCTGCTGCAATGTCTGCGAAATGTGATCTGTGGAGAAGATGTTCCGCTGATTGCAATGTCGGAGACAGAGCAGGAAAAATTTTATCAGATGAGTCTGGCTCAGGATATGGCACATTTGATCTCAGCAGCAGTTGGAAATGGTGAGAACCATATCATATCAGAGAAGTATCGGAAGAAGTTTCGGCAGCAGGAAAATCTGGCAATCTATCGGTATACGTGTCAGGAGTTGGCATTGGAAGAGATTCGAACGGTTTTTGAGCAGCAGAAGATTTTTTTCCTTCCTTTAAAAGGAGCGGTGATCCGGGATTTTTATCCGGAAGCATGGATGAGGACAAGCAGTGATATTGACATTTTGATCAGAGATGAGGACTATGAAAAGGCGAAGAAATTTCTGACAGAAGAATGTGGATTTTTGTATGAGTCAAAAGATAAGAAAAATGCAAATTTCTACAGAGATGAACATGTGCATCTGGAGTTGCATTTAAATCTTATCAAAGACGGGCAGACGGTAGAATTTTCCCCGGAGTATATCTGGACGCATGTAGAAAGAACGGGATATGAGTGCAAGATGTCAGATGCAGATTTCTATGCATTTCATCTGGAGCATATGAAGCAGCATTTTACGACAGGTGGTTGTGGAATCCGTTTCTTCCTGGATCTCTGGATCTTGAATCATTCTGTGAAAGATAAGCAGGAGAAAAAAAGAGAGGAAAAACTGGAACGTTGTGGACTGACAGAATTTGAATATGCAGTCAGATCGGTGACAGAAGTCTGGTTCGGAAAGGCAGAGCATACAGAATTAACGCATCAGGTGGAACGGTTTATTCTGGCTGGCGGAGGTGTATATGGAAGTGTTGAAAACTGGGCAATTGTGCAGAAAGTTCGGAATCAGGGGAAATTGAAAAGTGTCATACGCAGAATATGGCTTCCGTATGAAGAATTATGTTGGTCCTATCCGTCGTTAGAGGGGAAAAGATATATTCAGCCGTATTATGAGGCGAAGAGATTCTTTAAGATGATCGCAGATGGACGCTGGAATCGGAGTGTGCAGGAACTGAAGGCGAATGCGAAGGGACAAGAATTGAGTGATGTTGAAGGCATGATGAAGAAATTGGGGTTAAGATAATAGAAAGTAAGTGCTTACGTTAATAGTAATAGGTTTCGGTAAATAAAGGGAAGAGGGGGAAGAAAATGGTCGATCTGCATATGCATATTTTGCCAGGACTGGACGATGGTGCCAGTTCGATGGAAGAATCGATACGGATGGCACGTCAGGCAGCAGCAGGCGGAGTGAATTATATTGCAGCTTCTTCTCATGGAAATTATTATGACTATACGGTACAGGAGTATGTAAAAAAGTTTCGTTTGCTTCAGAAAGAGTTGGATCGGCAGCAGATTCCGGTAAAAATTTTCCCATCTATGGAGATTTTTATGAACGAAAGGGCAATGCAACTGATCCGGGATCGGGAGCTTCTTTTTATTAATCATACAAGGTATCTGATGATCGAATTTGACTTTCGGGAATCGCCTGAAAGAGTTTGTGGAATGGTTGCGGATTTACAACAAATGAAGTATAATATCATATTGGCACACCCTGAAAGATACACCTTTATTCAGGAGGATCCGGAACTGGCATATTATCTGGCAGAAAGAGGTTGTGTGCTGCAGGTGAATAAGGGAAGTATTCTGGGGGAATTTGGAAAGAAATGCAGAGAGATGGCGATCCGGATGATGGATGACGGGATTGTACAGGTGATTGCGTCGGATGCACATGACAGTCTGCATCGGACACCTCAGATGGATGAGCTGATCCATTATCTGGAGCAGAGGTATACTTCCATGGAGATAAAAATGTGGCTGTCGGAAAATCCGAGCAGGATATTAAAAGGAAATCCGACGATCCGGTTAAGATAAAGTGAAGGAGTTAAAGGATGAAAGAAAGTAAGATTGTTGCATTGGCACTCTGTGCAGCTTCTCTGGTTGGTGGAGGGGCTTATGCCTTTATATCCGCATACCAGAAGGATACTACACCGCCGGTATTAAGTGCAGAAAAGGCCGAAGTGACAGCATCAATCGAGGCAACAGATGAGGAACTCAAGAACGGTGTGGTTGCAGTGGATAAAAAGGATGGCAATGTATCTGGGAGTGTGATGATTGATCATATCAAAAAGAAAGAAGATGGAAGCGGTGATTTTGATATTACTTATGTAGGGTTCGACCATTCCAGTAATCTTGGAAAGCTGACGCGGACCCTTCATTATACGGATTATGAATCACCGAAATTTGAATTATCAGATGCTTTGAGGTTTCCGGCGGGCAAGCAGATTAATCTTTTGTCCTGTTTTTCAGCAACAGATTGTATTGACGGGAATATTACTCCTTTTATTTCGATCGGTGGAGATACAGCGGTTCTTGATAAGAAGCCGCAGCAGGGATTTTATGATTGCACAGTGAGTGTGACGAACAGTGTAGGCGATACAGTAACACTTCCGATTCAGGTGGAGGTATACGATGGAAATGCGGCACGTCCGCAGATCAATCTGAGTTCCTATCTGGTGTATCTGCAGGCGGGATCTGAGTTTGATCCTAATAGTTATCTGACTCAGATCAAAGAATATGATAAAGTAAAGCAGGTTGTATTTTCGGAGAATGTGACAGATCCAGAGAATCAGATCTCAATTACGCAGATCTACGTTGAGTCAGGAGTAGATATCTATACACCGGGAGTTTATACAGTAAGTTATCTTTATACGTCACCGGCCAGCGGTTTGGATTGTACCGCAAAACTGATCGTGGTTGTTGAATGAGGGGAGGAAATATGAGTCAGGAAGGTTATAAGAGTCAGAGTTTAGATTCACAGATTGATCTGAGATATATTTTCAGAACCCTTAAGAAAAATGCGGTTTTTATTTTGATGTGTGTGTGTTTGACGGGAATGTTTTCCTATGTGATTCTGGATCACAGCCTGAAGGATACTTATACAGTGAGTGTGAACCTGTGTGTAATTCCGAGGGATAATACGAGCGAAAAACTTGCTGAGACGAATATAGAGAATGCACTTGAGAGAAGTGTGAATGTTCTGAACAGTGATACGATGAGAGATCAGATCATGAAAGCTTCCGGTAGCAGTCGTGTAAAGGGAAACCTGAGTGCGTCAGTTGTTGCCGATACGAATATTATCAGAATGAGTGCGTCGGGAACGAATGCGGAGAGTGCTTATAAACTGCTGAAAGGAGCATTGCAGCAGTATCCGGAGCTTTCGGATTATTTTGAATCAGGGTACGTATTGCAGTCATTGAGCAGTATTTCAGCGAATAATGTGCAGAAGACAGAAAAAGCAACTTTAAGATATTCGTTGCTTTTGATTTTGCTGGTGCTGGCAGGAGGCATTGGAGCAACTGTATGCTTATGTATTTTTACAGATAAGATTCACAGTGTGGAGCAGGCAAAGCGTCTGCTGGATATTCCGATGATCGGTTCTTTGGATTATGTAAAAAAGAAGTCGGGGCAGAAAGCACTGCTGATCTCAGACCAGGATACGGATCATGTGTATGAAGAAGCAGTAGACCGGATTGTAACATCGATCAGATCAGAGATGTCGGCAGAAGGTTATAAGACTTTAATGGTTGGAAGTATTAAAGAAAATGATGGCAAGAGTACAGTGACAGCTAATATTGCCCTGAATCTTGCACGAAGAGGAAAGAAAGTAGTTTTGGTTGACTGTGATATGCGGCATCCGTCCCTGGCAAAGATTTTTGATGCAACGGTAGATCCAAAAGAGCAGTTTTCTGAATATCTGCTTGGAAAATGTGAACTGGATCAAGTGCTGAAGCAGATGGAAGTGCAGGCACATCCGATGGATTGTATCTGGCAAAAAAAGGCGGTCGCAAAGCCGCATCGTCTGTTAGGATCAGAGCGGTTTATTTCGCTGATCGATCAGTTGAAAGAGCAGTTCGATTATGTTGTTATGGACACTCCGCCATTGGAACTGATCCGTGATGCTGAGATCATATCAGAGACAGCAGATGCGATGTTGATGGTCATGCGTCAGGATGAGGTGCATGCAGTCGCTGTCAATGATGCGGTGGATCTGTTGGAAGAAAATGGTGTGACAGTGATCGGCGGTGTACTGAACATGACAAAGGGAGAACGTGATACCAGTAAAGACCGGGATGGTTACAGTAAGTATTATAATGAAAATGCAAAGATAGAGAATGCAGGGGAGTAAGCAGATGCAGACAGAGGAACAAAGGAATATTACAGAAGCAGAAGAGATGGAAAAGATAGATCTTGTGAGCTGGCTGCAGGATTACCTGAGCTGCCTGAAAAAGTTCTGGCTGCAGTTTTTGCTGATCTTTGTGATCGTGGCAGGAATTAGTGTATCTTATTTTGAATTTACTTATGAACCAGTTTATTTTGCAAAGATTACATATGCGGCATCAGGAACCGAATATATGACAGTCAATTCCGCGGTTGCGAAGCGGCTGAGCAAGAGTATACCGGTACTGACTGCGAATGATGAGTTTAAAAAGGATCTTCTTTCAGCGGTGGATGGGAAAGTATCTGGAGAATTTTCAATTGTTTCAAGCAATACGGATGAATCCAATTTCTTTTCTGTAACAATATCAACGAATGATTATGAAAGTGTAAATTCGCTGCTTGAGGCATTCCAGAAAGTTTATCCGAAATGGGTCTCTAAGACAACCGGAACGGTGGAACTGCAGATTATAGATAAGGCGGCATCTTCCGGCAGACCTGTAAATGTCAATTCGCTGGCAGCAATTTTTGCAAAAGGATTTCTGGCGGGACTGGTGGTATGCTTTGCATTGGCTACCGTGTATCTTCTCAGTGTAAGAACAGTACGAAAAGAGAGTGATATGAAGCAGATCACTTCTGCGAGATGTATCAGTTGCATTCCGGAAGTTGTACCGAAGAAGCGTTCTAATAATAAAAAATTAAAGCTTTTGATCACAAATAAGAGAATTGACTGGGGATTTAAGCAGTCAATTCTGATGATCCAGTCAAGATTGCAGCAGATCATGAGACGTACAGGTGATAAGGTCCTGCTGATTACGAGTACGATCCCTGCAGAAGGAAAGACAATGACTGCTGTGAATATGGCACTTGCATTTGCACAGGAAGGGATGAAAGTTGCATTGCTTGACGGTGATCTGAGAAAACCGTCCGTAAGTGAACTGATGAAGCTCCCGGAAGGACCAGGATTGACAGAATATTTCAGAGGTGAAAGTACGCCGGAGGAGATTCAGGTCGTGAAGGACGGGGTAACATTTTTCCGTGCAGGTCAGAAAAAGGGAAAGGTTTCAGGACTGATCGATGAGGAAAAAATGAACAGTCTGTTGGAAAAATTAAGAAAAGAATATGATGTGATCCTGATGGATGCGGCTCCTTCTTATGTATTTTCGGATGCGATGATCCTGTCATCCTATGCAGATAAAGTTTTGTATGTAGTAAGAGTTGATAAGGCAGATGCAAAAGCGATCCAGGTGGGAATGAATTCTTTTGAAGAAAAAGAGAAGCTGATTGGTTATGAGATCAATCGTGATACAGGCTGATATATTTCTCAGAGCAGATATGGCTATGGAAGATATGGTAAATATCAGAAATACAGAAAATATGCAGAACTGGATGAAGAAACGATGAATACCGAAGATACATTGTAAAAGTATCTGGCGAAGAGCCTCGGTTTTCAGGAAGTACGAGGGAGTAGATAAATGAATGAAGTGAGCAGTATAGGGAAATTCCTTGAGCCGTTATCGGAGGCATATGCTCATATTCCGTTTGAAGGATATGGGATTGCCGGGATTTTGAGCATCGTTTTACTGGCATTTTATGGAATTGTGATTTCAAGATTGAAGATTACGGAAAGAAGGAAGATTCTGGTCAGAAGAGTCTGTGCATGGTGCGTGATTGTTTTGTATAGTGGAACGGTTCTCATCTGTAATTCTTTTTATGGACTTTTGTTCCTGCCGGTCGGAATCCTTTTTGCATGGCAGTGTATTGGGAAAAAGATGATTTTTAAAGCAGCCGGAGCGGCGGTGATGCTGAGTCTGTGTACGCAGACCGTACAGATGGTATTGTTGGAAGGAATGTTTGATATCAGGCATTTTCTACTGAATATTCCCTGGACGTTGATTGGAGCGGCATCTGTATTATTATGGCGGCTGCTTGCAAAGAAGAATAAGCCGGTTCGTTATATCATCCGTGGAATCATGATCCTGCTTGCACTGATTCTACTTGCAGGAATTTGTGCTTTTGGAGTTTATCATGTCCTGCGTGTCAGTGGTAAGCTCAATGCAAAGGATAATATCAGTGAGGTGGAGAACCGGATACAGACCGATGATTCAGGACTGATCTGGTATAATGGGAAAGCTTATCAGTACAATGAAAATGTGATTACAATCCTTGTGATGGGAATCGATCAGAACAGTGAAGAAATTCAGCAGATTGAAGGAATTTCCGGTGAAAGTGGACAGGCAGATTCCATTTTCCTTCTGGTGATGGATGAAAGTAAGAACAAGGTGCGGATTATTGGTATGTCGAGAGATACGATGACACCGATCAAGACATTTGATTATAAGGGAAATTATGTGGGAGATGCAGAAAATCATCTTGGACTTGCCTATGCATTTGGAGATGGAAAAGAGACGAGTTGTCAGTATATGGTTGATGCAGTTTCCAATCTCTTTTATGGAATCCCTATTAATTCATATGTGGCATTGAATATGGAAGCTGTTGAGCAGTTGAATGATGCAGTTGGCGGAGTCACCGTGACGATTCCGGAGGATCTTGCACAGATGATGCCAAATCAATTCAGTGCGGGCAGTACAGTGACGTTGAATGGAAAACAGGCTTTAAGTTTTGTCAGATCCAGAGATACAGCGATTGATTTCAGCAATAATCTGCGAATGGCACGTCAGAAGACCTATCTGCTGAATTTTGCACAGACTGCGATTGAAAAGATGAAATCAGATATGGGGCTGCCGGCAAGACTGTATCATGAGCTTTCCGGTAAGATGGTGACCGATATTGATCTGAATGATGCTGTTTATCTTGCAACAAAAGGATTATCAATGTCATTTAGTGAAGACGATATTGTTACCTTACAGGCAGATGCCCAAAGAGGAACCGTGTATGATGAGATGTATGTGGACGATCAGGCACTTTATGAGCTGATCCTGAATACATTTTACAATGAAGTGTCAGCCGGGGAGGATACAGAGTGATGCAGGAGACCGGAAAGGAAAATGCAAAGCAGGACAGAAAAAATAATAAGAAAAAGTGGATGATTATTGCAGTCTGTGCTTTTGCGGCAGCGATACTGCTGATCGGATTTATTGCGGGAACATGGTGGATGGAAAAAAAGGCCGAACAAGAGTATCTGGCGATGCAGGAAAAAAATGCAGAGAAGAGACAGAAAGTTCCGGAAGAGGAAAAGAAGATAGATATCCCGGTAGATTTTGATTCGTTGAAGAAAGAGAATCCTGATATTTATGCGTGGATCACGATTCCGGATACAGTAATTGATTATCCGATTGTACAAAGCAGTGAAGATAACGCTTATTATCTGAATCATTCAGCAGAAAAGACAGACAGTGTAAGTGGAGCAATTTATTCTGAAAATTATAATAAGAAAAATTTTGATGATCCGATTACTCTTTTGTATGGACATAATATGAAAGATGGATCAATGTTTGCCGGACTTCATAAATATGAAGAAGATACATATTTTAATGACCATAAGGATCTGGTTATTTATACGCCGGATGCAATCTTGAAATATATGATTTTTGCGGCTTACCGTACAGATGACCGGCATATACTCCTGTATTATAACTTGGGAGCGGAAGACTATAACCGGCAGGCGTATCTGAATGATATCCTGAATCAGAGGACAATGGGAGCGATGCTTGACCAGTCGGCTCCGGTGAGTACGGAAAGTAAGATACTTACGTTATCAACCTGCGATCGGGCAGGAGATGCTTACCGTTATGTAGTGCAGGCCTATCTTGTAGAAAAAATGGAATGAAATCTAACTTTTATTGATGAAAAATGACAAAAAATTTAAAGTGAGTAATTGAAGTTTTGTAAGGCACATGATATAATTCATACATATGTATATACCAATAACGAATTTTATGAGGAAGACTAGGAGGAGAATAATGAAAAAGAGATTTATGACGGGAGTTGTTGCTGCTGTTACCGCATTGGCAATGAGTGTAAGTGCGTTGGCTGCAGGAAGCATTGTAGGCACTATTGATATGCCGAATGCAAGTACTGATAAAGGAACGATTTCATTAGAACCGGTTGCACCGGGGACTTATGATGATGACCTTCAGAAGGTCGTAGATGAGATGAATGATGCAAAGTCAAGTGCAAGTGTTAAAGCGGCATTTGATGGAAATCTTCCGTCATCACTGGCTTACTATACGGAGAAAGGTCTTGAAGTAAAAGGATATGATATTTCAGGATACAAGTTCCTGTCTCCGGTAATGAACCTCGGAGTGACAGGTGTGCAGGCATCAGCGGGCAACCTTGTAAAGGTTACATTTGTTGCGAACAATATGACAGATGGTATGATTGTTGATATTCTTTATTATTGTGCAGAGCATGGCTGGGAAGTGGTTAAAGGTGTGAGAGTCAGCGGAAACCAGGTAGCGGCGTACTTCCACTCAGTTTCAGCAGGGACTCCGGTATCTTTGATTTATAAGATGGCGGCTGCAAATGGTGGAAATGATAATAATGGTAACACAACAACTGGTACATCCAAAGGAAATGGTACTGCAGTTTCTCCGAAGACAGGACAGAACTCTATGATCCCGGTTGCAGGTATGGCAGTAGTTCTTCTTGGTATCGGTGCATTTGCTGTAGTAAGAAGCAGAAAAGAAATTTAAGATCTGAATAAGAAGAAAAGAAAGGCTGTCATTGACAGCTTTTCTATTATTAATTTAAAGATGTCGGGGTCAAAAGCCCCCGACTATGATACCTACGGATTGTTACGCACTACGTGCTCCCACAATCCTACCCAACATTCGCATATCGTGGTGCTTACGCCCCACTTTTATGCTCATATTGGGGCGGGTCACAAGGTCATTCTACCACTAGTGTGCGAGCACACGTGGTGTCAGACCTTTTGACCCTGGTATCATTTAAATAGTTAGTTCTATGGATTGAGACAGGGAATCAGGGGGGAATCTTTAATCTTAATTTATTATAGAGGAGGATTCTCAAGATGTGTGGAATAGTTGGATATGTAGGAACAGAACAGGCGGCACCAATTTTGCTTGCAGGGTTGTCGAAACTGGAATACCGTGGATATGACTCCGCAGGAATTGCCATTCGCAACGAGGATACAGGAGATATAACTGTAGTCAAAGCAAAGGGCCGCCTGAAAATTTTATCTGAAAAGACGAATGATGGTCGTGCAGTACCGGGAACGTGTGGTATCGGCCATACACGCTGGGCAACGCACGGAGAACCATCGGAGAACAATGCACATCCGCATTGCACGGATGACAAGTCGGTGGTACTTGTTCATAATGGTATTATTGAAAATTATCAGGAATTAAAAGATAAGCTGATTAAATCGGGATATGCATTTTATTCCCAGACTGATACGGAGATTGCGGTGAAGCTGGTCGATTATTATTATAGGAAGACAGGGACTCCGCTGGAGGCAATTTCCAGAGCAATGCTGCGTATCAGAGGATCTTATGCTTTTGGGATTATGTTTCATGATCATCCGGGGAAGATATTTGCAGCAAGAAAAGACAGTCCGTTGATTATTGGCAAGAGTCAGACCGGATGTCTCATCGCATCGGATGTTCCGGCAATTCTTGATAAGACAAGGAATGTATACTATATCGGAAACCATGAGATTGCGGAGCTTTCTCAGGATGAGGTCCATTTTTATAATATCGACAGAGAAGAGATCCAGAAGGAACAGGTTGAGATCAAGTGGGATGCGGAGTCGGCAGAAAAGGGTGGATATGAGCATTTTATGCTGAAAGAGATCCATGAGCAGCCGAGAGCAGTCCGTGATACGATTGGTGCATATGTGAAGGATGGAAAGATCGATCTTTCCGAAACCGGACTTACCGATGAAAAGCTGCAGGAGATAGAGAGAATCTATATTGTCGCGTGTGGTTCTGCTTATCATGTTGGCATGGTAGGAAAATATGTGATTGAAGAACTGGCAGATATTCCGGTGGAAGTTGATCTTGCATCAGAATTTCGTTACCGGAATCCAAAGCTTGTGAAAAATTCACTGGTTGTGATCGTCTCTCAGTCCGGCGAGACGGCAGACAGCCTTGCAGCACTCCGCCTTGCGAAAGAACGCAAGATTCCGGTACTTGGTATCGTGAACGTAGTAGGTTCCAGCATTGCCAGAGAAAGTGATTATATTCTTTATACTTATGCAGGCCCTGAGATTTCGGTTGCCACGACAAAGGCATACAGTACCCAGTTGATCGCAATGTATCTGCTGGCAATCCAGGCGGCAAAGGTGAAGGATGTGATCGCGGAGGAACGGTATGCAGCCCTGATCGAAGAGCTTGGCACACTCCCTGAGAAGATACAGAAGACGCTGGATGACAAGGAGCGTATCCAGTGGTTCGCAAGCAAGTATGCAAATGCGAAGGATGTTTTCTTTATCGGAAGAGGAATTGATTATGCCATCAGTATGGAAGGCAGCCTGAAGATGAAGGAGATCAGTTATATTCATTCGGAGGCTTACGCAGCAGGAGAGCTGAAGCATGGAACGATCAGTCTGATCGAGGATGGTATCCTGGTAGTCGGTGTTGCGACGCAGGCAGCTCTTTTTGAAAAGACGATCAGCAATATGGTGGAGGTCAAGAGCCGTGGAGCTTATCTGATGGGGCTGACGACCTATGGAAATTATAATATTGAAGATACGGCAGATTTCGCAGTTTATGTACCGCAGACCGAATCATTCTTTGCAACCAGTCTTGCAATCGTACCGTTGCAGCTAATGGGTTATTACGTCAGTGTGGCAAAAGGACTGGACGTTGATAAGCCGAGAAATCTCGCAAAGTCTGTTACGGTTGAATGACAATTTTCAGAGTGACGGCAAAGGCGAATAAAAAAATTCCCTGTTATGGCAGGGCAGATAAATAAAGAGTTTAAAAAAGACCGCAGATGTGGAGTGATAGTACTTCCTTTACCGGATGTCCGGGAAAGAGGATGTATAGCAGAGAAGAGTCCATATCTGTGGTCTTTCTTACTTTTTGAAAAGTTGAATCGTGTCTGTCATGCTTTGCTTTTGAAAGGCTGGATCGTGTCTGTCATGCTTTACCCAGATTTAACAATCGCCCGATTTTACATTTAACAATCGTCTTTTATCATAAATATCGTGGTCAGGGGGAAAATGAAAAAGTACCAAAAGACCAGAAAAGAGATTGGGACGAAAAGAGTCCGATATGAAAAAGGAGATTAAAAAATGAAAATGAAAAAAATTGCCGCAGCGGTAATGATGGTAAGTATGGTAGCAGTAACAGCAGTTGGATGTGGAAGTAGCAATGGCACAGATACAAAAGGTGCAGACGCAAATCAGTCAGATGCAACTTCCGACTGGGATGAGACAAGTGATGTTACGATCGTTTCCCGTGAGGATGGTTCAGGTACAAGAGGAGCCTTCATTGAGTTGTTCGGAATTGAAGAGAAGCAGGATGACGGAACAAAGGTTGACATGACAACAACAGATGCACAGATCACAAATAATACTTCTGTTATGCTGACAACAGTTGCAGACAATGAGTATGCGATCGGTTATGTGTCACTTGGTTCTCTGAATGACAGTGTAAAAGCACTGAAGATTGACGGAGCAGAAGCAACTGCAGAGAATATCGAGAACGGTTCATACAAAGTATCCAGACCGTTTAATATCGCAGTAAAGAAAGATCTTAATAACAAAGTCGCAAAAGACTTTATGAGCTTTATCATGAGTACAGAAGGACAGAAAGTAGTAGCAGATGAGAAGTATATTGCTGTTGCAGATGTAAAAGATTATGCAGGAACAAAGCCTTCAGGAAGCTGTGTAGTTGGTGGTTCTTCTTCTGTATCCCCTCTGATGGAGAAACTGATCGAGGCTTACAAAGCTGTCAACCCGAATGCAAGTATCGAGCTTCAGACATCCGATTCTACAACAGGTATGACTTCTACGATTGAGGGAAGTTATGATATCGGTATGGCATCCAGAGAACTGAAAGAGGAAGAAGCAGCAGAGCTTGAGCCTACAGTGATTGCTACAGACGGAATCGCAGTAGTCGTAAACAATGCAAATCCGCTGGATGAGCTGTCAGCCGATCAGGTAAAAGATATTTATGTGGGAAATGTATCTACATGGGATGAGATTGCAAAATAATTGACAAAGAAAGTAATTTGATACGATCTTGACAGATTAAGAGGAAAAAAGAATGAAATCAAAAGCAGTGACTGAGAAGGTCATGCAGGGAGTCTTCTTTATCGCCGCCTGTACTTCGGTGCTGGCGGTAGCTCTTATTTGCATCTTTCTTTTTGCAAATGGAATCCCTGCGATCAGAGAAATTGGATTTGTAAAATTTATCACCGGAGATATTTGGCGTCCGGGAAATAAGCTGTTCGGAATTTTTCCGATGATCATCGGAAGTATTTACGTGACAGCGGGAGCGATCATTTTCGGAGTTCCGATCGGAATCCTTACCTCGGTATTTATGGCAATGTATTGTCCAAAGAAAATTTATAAACCACTGAAAGCGGCAACAGAGCTGCTGGCAGGAATCCCATCGGTTGTCTACGGTTTTTTCGGACTGGTCGTAATAGTTCCGATGATCCGCGATTTTGGAAAATGGATGAAAATGATGGGACTGGTAGAGAAATCAGGGGATGGAAAAGGCGTGCTGACAACTTCGATCATACTAGGCATGATGATTCTTCCAACGATCATCGGAACAACAGAAAGTGCCATGCGGGCTGTACCGGAGCAGTATTATGAAGGTGCATTGGCTCTGGGAGCAACGCATGAGAGAAGTATTTTTACCGTGATCATCCCGGCCGCAAAATCAGGAGTGATCGCAGGAATTGTGCTGGGAATCGGACGTGCGATCGGAGAGACGATGGCAGTGATCATGATTGTTGGAAATCAGCCGAGACTGGTTTCAAATATGCTTTTGGGAATGCGTACACTGACCGGAAATATCGTCATTGAAATGGGCTATGCAACCGGATTGCACAGAGAAGCACTGATTGCTACCGGGGTTGTCTTATTTGTCTTTATCCTGATTATTAACTTTAGTGTGGCATTGTTGAAGAGGAGGGGTGAACATGAATGAGAATGCTGTGAACTGTTTGTCGGCACGCGACAAGATGCGTTCGTACCTGAAGCATCCGGGATCATTCGTCCTAATGCTTCTGGTCATGCTGGCAGCCTTGGTGACATTTGCAGTGCTGATCTTTCTGATTATCTATATTCTGGTCAACGGTCTGCCGTATATGAAACCGTCCCTGTTCTCGTTACATTATACATCGGAGAACGCTTCGGTTATTCCGGCGTTAGTTAATACGGTAGTGATGACCCTGCTTTCCTTGCTTATTGCAGTTCCGTTTGGAATCTTCTCAGCCGTTTTTCTGGTGGAATATGCAGGAAGAGGAAACAAATTTATTGACGTGATCCGTCTGACAACGGAAACTCTGTCGGGAATCCCGTCAATCGTATATGGCCTGTTCGGTATGTTGTTCTTTGTGAATGCACTGCACTGGGGATTTTCAATCCTGGCAGGAGCGTTTACCTTATCCATTATGATTCTTCCATTAATTATGAGAACAACGGAAGAAGCTTTAAAATCGGTTCCGGACTCCTACCGGGAAGGAAGTTTCGGACTGGGAGCAGGCAAGCTGAGGACGGTATTTAAGATCGTACTTCCAAGTGCAGTTCCGGGAATCCTGGCAGGTGTCATCCTTGCCATCGGAAGGATCGTGGGAGAGACAGCAGCCTTGATCTATACGGCGGGAACGGTAGCACAGATCCCGAAAAATGCGTTTGGGTCGGGTCGTACGCTGGCAGTGCATATGTATATGCTTTCCAGTGAAGGTCTGTATATGAACCAGGCGTATGCAACGGCAGTGATCCTGCTGATCCTGGTTGTCGTGATCAATACTTTATCGGGCATGATCGCAAAGCGGCTGACGAAAAAATAGAGAGGAAAAAAGAATGTCGAAGTTAAGTATCAAAAATCTGGATTTATATTATGGTGATTTTAAAGCTCTCAAGAATGTGAATCTCGAAATCGAGGCGAATAAGATCACTGCTTTTATCGGCCCTAGCGGATGTGGTAAATCTACATTGTTAAAGTCGATCAACCGTATGAATGACCTTGTGGAGGGATGTCGTATTAACGGGGAAATTCTTCTTGACGGACAGAATATCTTCAAAGGAATGGATGTCAATCTGCTCAGAAAAAGAGTCGGAATGGTTTTCCAGAAGCCAAATCCATTTCCAATGAGCATTTATGACAACATTGCTTATGGACCAAGAACACATGGAATCCGGTCAAAAGCAAAGCTGGATGATATTGTAGAAAAGTCACTGAGAAATGCGGCAATCTGGGAAGAATGTAAGGATCGTCTGAAAAAGAGTGCATTGGGAATGTCGGGGGGACAGCAGCAGAGACTGTGTATCGCCCGTGCATTGGCGGTAGAACCGGAAGTTCTGCTGATGGATGAACCGACATCCGCACTGGATCCGATTTCTACATCCAAGATTGAAGACCTTGCGATGGAACTGAAAAAAGATTATACTATTGTCATGGTTACGCACAATATGCAGCAGGCAGTCCGTATCTCTGACAATACGGCGTTTTTCCTTCTGGGAGAAGTCATTGAATATAATAATACAGAGACTTTATTCTCCGTTCCGGCGAATAAAAAGACAGAGGATTATATTACAGGGAGGTTCGGTTAAATTATGCGTAATAGATTTGATCAGCAGTTGCATCATCTGGATGAACAGCTTACCCATATGGGAGAATTATGTGAGATTGCAATTTCAAAGGTAACCCAGGCACTGAAAGAGGGAAGTGCCGGACAGGCAAGGATCGTAGTAGCGGAAGATGAAGAGATCGATCAGATGGAGAAAGAGATTGAGCGTCTGTGTCTGAAGCTTCTGCTCCAGCAGCAGCCGGTGGCAAAAGATTTAAGAAGAATTTCTGCGGCACTGAAAATGATCACAGATATGGAGCGGATCGGGGATCAGACTTCCGATATCGCAGAGATCATTATTTCTGCAAAATATGAGAATGTGGCACAGGATATTGATTTAATCGGTGCAATGGCAACCGGAGTCAGTACGATGGTCAGAGACAGTGTAGTGGCATATGTGGAAAAAGATCTGGAGCTTGCAAGGAAAGTGATGGCTTCGGATGATAAGATTGATGCGTATTTTGATGAGATCCGCGATAAGATGATTGCCTATATCAAAGCAGAGCATGGAGAACAGGGAAACCGGATCTTTGATCTGATCATGGTGACAAAATATCTGGAGCGGATCGGAGATCATGCCACGAATATTGCAGAGTGGGTGGAATTTTCTATTACAGGTGTTCATAAGGACAGTGCTGCACTGCATGAAAGCTAAAGGAGAGTACTGAGATGATTTATTGCGTGGAAGACGATGATAATATCAGAGAGCTGGTAATTTATACTTTGGAGACGACCGGACTCAAAGCAAAAGGGTTTGCGGACGGAGCTGCTTTTATGGAAGCTCTGGCATTTGATACACCGGAGCTGGTCCTGCTGGATATTATGCTGCCCGGGGATGATGGAATGGTGCTTTTAAAGAAGCTGAAATCTTCTTCAAAGACAAAGGATATTCCTGTGATCATGGTGACTGCGAAAGGTTCGGAGTATGACAAGGTGATGGGACTGGATTCGGGAGCGGATGATTACGTGACGAAACCATTCGGGATGATGGAGCTTGTATCCAGGATCAAGGCAGTCCTGAGAAGAAGCAGAAAGACGGAAGAAAAATCACAGATTGAGCTTTCCGGAATCTGCATGAATATCAAAAAGCATGAAGTTACGGTGAATGGAAAGGAAGTAGCTCTCACATTAAAGGAGTTTGAACTGCTTGAAAAGATGATGTTGAATAAGGGAATCGTCCTGACACGCGACCAGCTTCTGACTGAGATCTGGGGATATGATTTTGACGGTGAGACAAGAACCGTGGATGTCCATGTGCGTACGCTCCGGCAGAAGCTGGGGGAAAAGGGTGATCTGATCCAGACGGTACGCGGAGTAGGTTATCGTGTGGGAGGAGAATAATGAAGCAGAAAATCCAGAAAAGTATGATGCTGATCTTGCTGGTGACATTATTTCCTTTCTATGTCATCATGACAGTGATTCTGTATAATCAGAATCTCGGAATCCTGGAAAAGGAAGTACAGCAGGAAGCGGTCTATCTCAGCAGCGGTGTGGATGTCGCAGGAGAAGAATATCTGAAAAAATTAGAACCAATGATAAAGGCGGATGAGGACACCCGTCTTACATTTATTTCCCAGAGTGGAGATGTTCTGTATGATTCGGACAGCAGTAAAAAGCTAGAGAACCATAAGTCGAGAGCTGAAGTAAAGCAGGCACTGGCGGAAGGACAGGGGGAGGATATCCGTATGTCGGATACGGTAGGAAAAGAATTATACTACTGTGCGATCCGCCTGGATGATGGAAGTGTGCTGCGGCTTGCCAGACCGATGGACAGCCTGATCCGAACCGCATGGAATATCCTTCCGGTTATGCTGGTCTTATCTGTGATCGGTATCGCACTGGCGTTGTTCCTTGCAAACTGGCAGACGAAGCGTCTGATGGAACCGGTGATGCATCTGGATCTGGAGCATCCTCTGGACAATGTGATCTATCCTGAAATGGTACCGCTTCTGGAAGCCATCGACCGGCAGAATAAAGAAAAAGAAGCGGTCGCGAATATGAGAAAGGAATTTTCGGCAAATGTTTCCCATGAGCTGAAGACACCGCTGACATCGATTTCCGGTTACGCAGAGATCATGATGAACGGGCTGGTACGTGCAGAGGACATCCCTGGATTTTCAAAAAGGATCTATAAGGAAGCACGTCGGCTGATCACATTGGTGGAAGATATCATTAAATTATCGAAACTGGATGAAGAATCAGTAGAACTGGAAAAAGAAGATGTGGAGCTTTATGAGCTGACCCGTGAGATCGTCAGCCGTCTTTCCCCGCAGTGTTCAGAGAAGAAAATTTCAGTGGCTTTGAGTGGAGAACCGGTATTCTGTCATGGAATCCGGCAGATTCTGGATGAGATGATCTATAATATTACTGAGAATGCGATCAAGTATAACCGTGATGGTGGAAGTGTTTCGGTCTGGGTCGGAAATACGCTGGACGGGCCAAAGATTAGTGTGAGCGATACGGGGATCGGAATCCCGGAGGAACATCAGGAACGGATCTTTGAACGATTCTACCGGGTGGATAAGAGCCATTCAAAAGAGCGTGGCGGTACAGGACTGGGCTTGTCTATTGTGAAGCACGGAGCGATCCTGCATGGAGCGAAGGTTACTGTGAACAGTGAACCGGGCAAGGGAACAAAGATTGAGATCCGGTTCCCGAAAGAGGAAAAAATGAAAAAGGCAGAAGTTCTTTAACGGGCTTTTGCCTTTTTTCTTTGCACTTGATGAAAACAGGAGATTGTGCTAGTATGGATATAACACAACAGAGGAAGGGGAAGCGGCATGATATTAGAAATAGATTTTAACAGTGATGAAGCAATTTATATCCAGCTTTGTAACCAGATCATCATGGGGATTGCTACCTCGGTGATACATGAAGGAGATTCATTGCCGTCAGTCAGGCAGCTTGCAGATACAGTCGGTGTCAATATGCATACGGTGAATAAAGCGTATAACGTCCTGAAAAGGGAAGGCTATATCAGTCTGGATAAAAGAAGAGGAGCGGTGATCGCACTGGACGTGGATAAGCTGGAGCAGTTGGAGGAGATGCGGAGACAGCTTCGGATTGTACTTGCCCGTGGCTGTTGTAAGAATATCTCAAGAAGTGAAGTGCATGAGCTGGTAGATGAGATATTTGATGATTATGAGTGATTAAGAGTAAGTTGAGGAGGTAAAGATGCAGATACCTTATACAAAGCCGATGGAGAATGTGATAAAGCAGGCCGGTAAAATAGCAAGAGAGAGAAAGCATCCTTATATAGGAACAGAGCATCTTCTGCTTGCACTTCGGAAAGAGTATTCAGGAGTAGCCGGACAGGTGCTTGCAAAGAACGGTGTGGATGCAGAAAAGATCTCACGCCTGATCGATGAACTGGTAGCACCGGATGAAGAGGTGAAGGTCAGTACAAGACCGGAGCAGAGTCCGAGATTCCAGTTCCTTTTGAAGAGCAGCGAACAGGAGTGTGGCAGACTGCATACAGAATATGTCGGAACGGAGCATCTGCTGCTGGCAATGATCCGGGATGTTGACTGTGTAGCGACGCGGATCCTGATCACATTGAATGTGAATCTTCAGAAGTTATTTCAGGATATTATGTTCGCAGTAGGGATCGATCCCAAAGAATATCAGGACAGCCTTCAGGATGAGCCTCATGGAGGCGGGGCAATGGTGGAACAGTTCTGTACCGATATGACAGCCCGTGCAGAAGAGGGAAAACTGGACCCGGTCATCGGAAGGGAGCAGGAAATGTATCGTCTGATGGAGATCCTGAGCAGAAGGACGAAGAATAACCCCTGTCTGGTAGGAGAGCCTGGAGTTGGAAAGACTGCCATTATCGAAGGACTGGCACAGCAGATCGCATCCGGGTTAGTACCTGAAAAGATGAAAGGAAAGAGGATCTATACGCTGGATCTTCCAGGACTGATCGCAGGTTCAAAATATCGTGGAGAGTTTGAAGAGCGAATAAAAGGACTGGTTGCAGAGGTAAAGGCAGCGGGGAATATCATTCTTTTCCTGGATGAGATCCATACGATGATCGGTGCGGGAGGTGCAGAAGGTGCGATTGATGCCTCAAGTATCCTGAAGCCGTCGCTGTCCAGAGGAGAATTGCAACTGATCGGTGCAACTACGATTGCAGAATACAGGAAATATATAGAGAAAGATGCAGCCCTGGAACGGCGTTTCCAGCCTGTTTCTGTGGAAGAACCAACGCAGGAACAGTGCCGGAAAATTCTTGAAGGTCTGAAAGAAAAGTATGAGACACACCATAAAGTAGTGATCGAAGAGAAAGCACTTGAGGCAGCAGTACTTATGTCAGAACGTTATATTACGGATCGTCATCTGCCGGATAAGGCGATCGACGTGCTGGACGAAGCGTGTTCAAAAGTGAGTCTGAAAGGCTACAAAGTCCCGGAAAATTTCCGAAGTCTGGAAGATCTGATCAAAGACCTCGAGAAACAGAAAGAGGATAGCATCGTAGCAGGAGATTTCGCAGAGGCATCCCTGATCCAGAAGGAGCAGGACGAAGCAAGAAAGAAATTGTCAGCTCTGAAAAAGCGGTTTGATAAAAAGCAGGCGGGACTTCATCCATCTGTTACGGAAAATGAAGTTGCAGAGGTAGTATCAGTCTGGACAAAAGTTCCGGTAAGCAAACTGACGGAAAGTGATACAGAAAGATTAAAGAACCTGGAAAAAATTCTTCAGAAGAGAGTCATCGGACAGGACGAAGCGGTCAGTGCTGTGGCAAGAGCAGTGAAACGTGGAAGAGTCGGTCTGAAAGATCCGAAGCGGCCGATCGGTTCGTTCTTATTCTTAGGGCCGACCGGAGTTGGAAAGACGGAGCTTTCCAAGGCACTTGCTGAAGCTTTATTTGGAAAAGAGGAGGCAATGATCCGTGTTGATATGTCGGAGTATATGGAAAAGCATTCTGTATCAAAGATGATCGGTTCCCCTCCGGGATATGTCGGTCATGAAGAAGGTGGACAGCTCAGTGACCAGGTCAGGACACATCCGTATTCTGTTCTCCTTTTTGATGAAATTGAAAAGGCACATCCGGATGTATTCAATGTTCTGCTGCAGGTTCTGGATGATGGACATATTACGGATTCACAGGGAAGAAAGGTAGATTTTTCCAATACCGTGATCATCATGACGTCGAATGCAGGTGCAAAAGCGATCATTGATCCGAAAAAGCTGGGTTTTGCTGCAAAAGAAGATAAAGTCGGAGATTATAAAAAAATGAAGCAGGGTGTTATGGAAGAGGTCAAGCAGATCTTCCGGCCGGAATTTCTGAACCGAATTGATGAGATGATCGTATTCCATACACTGGACAAAGAAAATATGAAGAAAATAGTTTCTTTGTTGTGCAATGAGTTTACCGGACGGCTTGAGAAGCAGATGAATATTCATCTGAAACTGAGAAACTCTGCAAAAGAGCTGATCGTTGAAAAGGGAACTGATACGAAATATGGTGCAAGACCACTACGTCGTGCATTACAGACGGAACTGGAAGATAAACTGGCAGATGCGATCCTGAACGGTGACATCCGGCCGGGAGATCATGTGGAGGCAGGAGCATCCAAAAAAGAAATTCGTTTTTTCATAAAAAGTTCATAGGATGAAAGCGGAATTAGTATAGAAAAAGAAATGGATTTATTATATAATGATACAAAGATATCATAGTTGGGCAATTTATCCCAACATCTTATATAAGAGATATTCTGAAATACCCAGGAGGAAAAAGAAATGGCAACAGTAAAAGAATTATTGCGTGCAGAAAATGACGGAACACTGAGTTTTGGAGATTATACACTTCCAACTAAGACGAAGAAGGATAACTTTGAATTTGAGGGAGATATTTATAAAGTAAAGACATTTGCAGAGATTACGAAACTTGAGAAGAACGGTATGTTCGTTTACGAGTCTGTACCGGGAAGTACGGTTGAAAATTTTAAAGAGACCGATGCTGAGGTTACTTTTACAGTATCTGCACCGGAGGATGTACAGTTCACACTGGAACTGGAGCCGGAGAGTGAGTATGAAGTACTGATCGATGGGGAGTCTGCAGGAAAGATGAATACAAATTTGAGCGGAAAGCTCAGTGTAAGTGTAGAACTTTCAGCAGATCAGAGTGCAACGATCAAAGTAGTAAAGTGCTGATCTGCTGATCCGTACAGTGTTGGGAGAAGCTAGATGGCAAAAGGAAAGAAAAGTATATTTTTCTGTCAGAATTGCGGGCATGAAGAAGCAAAATGGCTTGGTCAATGCCCTGCATGTAAAGAGTGGAATACATTTGTAGAAGAGCGGATAGACAGTGGGATCACAAAGGGAACGACCGTTGCAGCGAGAGCAGTTCACGAGGCAAAGGTCGTTCCTTTGACCGAAGTGACCGCAGATGATGATACACGGAGTGAGACCGGGATCAAAGAGCTGGACCGGGTTCTCGGAGGCGGGATTGTACCGGGATCACTGGTACTGGTCGGAGGCGATCCGGGAATTGGAAAGTCAACACTTTTATTACAGGTATGCCAAAGAATGGCACAGATGAAAAAGATCCTGTATATTTCCGGAGAGGAGTCGCAGGCACAGATTAAGCTGCGTGCGAACCGGATGGGAAATTTTACGTCTAGCCTTCTGCTGCTTTGCGAGACAAACCTGGGGATCATCCGCAGTGTGATAGAAAAAGAGCGACCGGAACTGGTCATTATTGACTCTATTCAGACAATGTACAGCGAGGATGTAACTTCGGCACCGGGAAGTGTTTCCCAGGTGCGGGAGTCAACCAATGTTTTTATGCAGTTGGCGAAAGGACTGTGCATTCCAATTTTTATTGTCGGACATGTAACGAAAGAGGGAACGGTAGCAGGTCCGCGGGTATTGGAGCATATGGTAGATACAGTACTTTATTTTGAAGGAGACCGGCATGCGTCTTACCGGATATTGAGAGCTGTGAAGAACCGTTTTGGCTCGACGAATGAGATTGGTGTCTTTGAAATGCGGCAGAGTGGGCTGGTGGAAGTGGAAAATCCATCGGAGTATATGCTCAGTGGGAAACCGGAGAATGCTTCCGGGTCCGTTGTTGCATGCTCCATGGAAGGAACAAGACCGATCCTTTTGGAAATACAGGCACTGGTCTGCAGAACAAATTTCGGAATGCCGAGAAGAACAGCAGCAGGAACCGATTATAACCGGGTCAACCTTCTGATGGCAGTGCTTGAAAAGAGGTTGGGAATGTCACTTGGAAACTGCGATGCATATGTGAATATTGCAGGCGGTATCAAGATGAATGAGCCGGCGATCGATCTTGGGATTGTGATGGCACTGGTGTCCAGTTATCGAAACCGTCCCATTGATGAGAAGACGATTGTCTTTGGAGAGGTTGGTTTAAGTGGAGAAGTACGTGCTGTGAATATGCCGGAACAGCGTGTGGCAGAGGCGAAGAAGCTTGGGTTTGAGACATGTATTTTGCCCGAAGTTTCACTGAAGATGGTAAAGGAAATTCAGGGAATACGGCTTGTTGGTGTGAAGACTGTGAATGAAGCAGTTGGAATTATATGATGATTAAATGTGCAGAAATTGTAAAAAAGACAGTTTCTGCATTTTTTATTTATATGAACAGTATATAACAGTTGACAACAGTTTAACACTGTTATATACTGTTTACATAAAGGAGGCAGGTCATGAAGATTATAATTAACCATTCATCTATGGTGCCGATCTACGAGCAGATCATGGAGCAGATCAAAGCACAGGTCATTTCCGGTGAATTAAAGGAAAGTGATCTTCTTCCATCTGTAAGGGCGATGGCAAAAGAGTTGAAGATCAGTGCATTGACGGTGAAAAAGGCGTATGACAACCTGGAAGAAGAAGGAATGACGAGAACCGTGCATGGGAAAGGCACGTATGTGACAGCTTCGAATAAGGAACTTATGCTGGAAGAACGTCGCAGAGAAGTAGAAGCGGATCTCGAAGCTGCAGTGATGAAAGGCAGAAGGAACGGAATGACAGATGAGGAACTGAAGGAATTATTTGAGCTGATCATGGAGGAGTAGTTATGTTATCAATAGAAAATTTCAGGAAGCGGTATGATGATTTTGAATTGGACTGTACCATGAGCGTTGAACCGGGACAGATCACAGGAATCGTCGGGGCAAATGGAGCAGGAAAGAGTACGCTTTTTAAAGCAATTTTAGGACTGGTAAAGGGAGATTCCGGTCGGATTACACTTTTTGGAAAAGAACCACAGCAACTGACGAGAGAGGATAAAGAGAAGATTGGAGTAGCATTTACAAATGCAGGATTCAATGAATATTTAAGAATTAAAGATATTGTTCCGGTTTTGAGCAATGTATATCCATCTTTTGAAAAAGAAAAGTTTCTCGGATCATGCAAAAAATTGAACCTTCCACTTGATAAGAAGTTAAAAGAATTTTCTACCGGAATGAAGGCAAAGCTGAATGTACTGATCGCAGTGTCACACCAGGCTCCTTTCCTGATACTTGACGAACCGACGGCAGGTCTTGATGTGACAGCACGGGAGCAGGTACTGGATCTGCTGCGGGAGTATATGACCGAAGTGGATGGAAGCAGTATAGCGATCAGTTCCCATATTTCTTCAGATCTGGAAGGCCTGTGTGATGATATTTATATGATCCACGAGGGTAAGATCATCCTGCATGAAACGATGGATACGATCCTGAATGATTATGGAGTGATTAAAGTGACGGAGGAGCAGTGGAAAAAACTGGACAAATCTTACTTATTAAAAAAGAAAAAAGAAAGTTATGGATATGCCTGTCTGACAAAAGAAAAGAGATATTATATGGAAAATCATCCGGGTGTTGCAGTTGAAAATGGCAGCCTGGATGAAGTGATCGTTATGATGATTCAGGGGGAAACGGTATGAGAACAGAAAAGGGATTGTTATTAAAAGATTGGGGACTTTTAAAAAGTCAGGGAAAAGGGATTATTTATGTGATGATCGGAGGAGCAGCCTTAATGGTTGGAGCCTTGAATAATTCAGTGATAGACCGGGAAGAAAGTGCAGCGTGTTTTGGAATATATATTACTGTCACGATGGCAATTTATGTTGCAAATATGCTTGCATATGATGAAATGGATCATGGGTTTCAGTATCTTTTTTCGTTGCCGGTCACGAAAAAGGATTATGTCAGAGAAAAATATATTTTCAGCATTTCTCTGGATGCAGCAGTCTGGTTACTTGGTCTGACAATAACAACCGTAGTTTCAATGATAGGAAATTACGGAACGGATCTGAAAAAATTGGTAATGATAATGTCCTGGGGGATGATGGCAGGAGTCGTTCTTATTGCATTGAACATACCGGTACGATTAAAATTTGACGGTGAAAAAGGAAGACTTATTATAGCGGTAATTGTATTGGTTCTTGGGGGAGCAGGAGTGTTGACAGGAAAGATGTGCGGAAGACTGGGCGTGAATCCTACAGGGATATTTCAAAAAATTGTTTCACTGAGTGCAGGACAACTGCTTGGGGGAGGAATTTTGTTCGGTGTTATCTGTCTGGCAATTTCCTATGTATGTAGTCTCAGAGTACTGGAGAAAAAAGAGTACTGAAAATAATAAAGAGATCAAAGAAACCGTTGTATGAAAGAAAATTTTATACAACGGTATTTTGTTAGTCGTTTAACTGGAAATTATGCAAAAAGTATTAAAAAAGTGTGAAATAAGAAGCTTGAAGGTTGACTTATAAGTGAAATTGTACTATATTTTCGTTTAGTTAATTAACTAACTAATGAAAGGAAGGTTTTTATGTCGTGTAGGAGAGAAGAGATGCCGACACTGGGAATTCTTGGGATGACGACCCATAGGATCGGAAAACTGGCACAGATTATGTACGCAGAATATGATCTGAATAAAAGCCAGTCAATGATTTTATTTCAGCTGCACAAGTCTGGAAGAATTTCACAGAAAGAACTGGCACAGAAGCTGAATGTAAGTGCACCTTCGATTACGTCGATGATCCAGAAGATGGAAAAGTCAGGATATATTCTGAGAAAGGTTGATGAAAAGGATCAGAGAATGATGCGGCTGGATCTGACAGAGAAAGGGCAGGCATGTATTGAGCATGTAAAAGCGATTGCGGAAAAGATGGATGAAATTGCTTTTACAGGGATCAGTCCTGAGGAAAAGATGCTTCTGAGAAGGATTTTATTTCAGATTTGTGAGAATATAGAAAAAGAAAGGAACAGGTAAAATGAAGAATTTATTCAAATATGCTGCATCGTACTGGAAGGCGATGATAGCGATCGTATTGATTCTCTTCATTCAGGCTTACTGTGATCTGTCTTTGCCTGCGTATACTTCTGACATTGTCAATGTCGGAATTCAGCAGGGAGGTATTGAAGACGAGATACCGGAACAGATTGCACAGGAAGAGATGGATAAGTTATTACTTTTTGTATCAGAAGAAGACGGGCAGAAAGTAATGGATGCTTATGAGGAAGATACGACATCTTATGAAAAAGATGCATATGTTCTGAAAGAATCTGTATCCGGGGATGAGGAACAGATGAAGGAACTTCAGGATATTCTGAAGCTCCCGATGATGATGACGACTGGTTTTGAGTCCGGCAGTGATATGACGAAAGAAGTTGAGTCTCAGTTAAAGTCGAGTCTTCCGGATGGGACAGTTTCAGAGGATACAACCATCTTTGATATTATGAAGATGCTTCCGGGAGAACAGAGAACTGCCATGGTGGAAAAGATGGGAGAACAGATGGATGATCTTCCGGATACGATTCTGGATCAGGCAGCGGTCAGCTATTGCAAATCGGTCTATCAGGATCTGGGCATGGACATGGAAAAGATTCAGACAGGATATCTTGCAAAGACCGGGGGAATGATGATTGCACTGGCATTCCTCGGAATGGCAGCAAGTGTACTGGTCGGATTCCTGGCTTCAAGAGTAGGTGCGTCAGCAGGACGTGACTTAAGAGGCAGAGTATTCCATAAGGTTGTGGGCTTTTCCAATCATGAGTTCAACCAGTTTTCAACAGCCTCACTGATTACGAGGAGTACGAATGATATCCAGCAGATCCAGATGTTGATTGTTATGCTTTTGAGAATGGTACTTTATGCACCAATCCTGGCGATCGGAGGAGTATTCCAGGTAATGAAGACAAATGTGTCGATGTCCTGGATCATCGGACTTGCGGTGATCATCATTGCATGCATGGTATTATTACTCTTTGTTGTGGCAATGCCGAAATTTAAGATGCTTCAGAAGCTTGTGGATAAGCTGAACCTTGTGACCAGAGAAATTCTGACAGGACTGTCGGTTATCCGTGCATTTAGTACAGAAAAGCATGAAGAGAAACGATTTGATGACGCAAATGTAGAACTGACAAAGACGAATCTTTTTGTCAATCGTGCGATGACATTTATGATGCCGGCAATGATGCTGGTCATGAACGGAGTCTCTGTTCTGATTGTATGGACCGGGGCACATGGAATCAGCGATGGTCAGATGCAGGTGGGAGATATGATGGCATTTATTCAGTATACCATGCAGATCATCATGGGATTCCTGATGCTTTGCATGATCTCGATCATGCTTCCGCGTGCGGCTGTAGCGGCTGACCGTGTGGAAGAAGTGCTGAAGAGTGAGACGATCATCTGTGATCCGGAACGGCCGGAAGTACTGCCGGAGCAGGGAGAAGGAGTTCTTTCCTTTGATCATGTATCATTTAAATATCCGGGAGCAGACGAAGATGTGCTGCAGGATATCACATTTACAGCCCGGCCGGGACAGACCACGGCGATTATTGGAAGTACAGGAAGTGGAAAATCAACACTGGTCAATTTGATCCCACGGTTTTATGATGTGACAGAAGGAAAGATCACGCTGGATGGAATTGATATCCGTGACATAAAGCAGCATGATCTCAGAGAAAAGCTGGGATATGTTCCGCAGAAAGGAGTCCTGTTCTCAGGAAATATTGCTTCTAATATCATGTTCGGAAATCAGGATGGAACAGAAGAGGAAATGAAAGAAGCGGCAGAGATCGCACAGGCTACAGAATTTATCGAGACTAAACCGGAAGGCTATGAAAGTCCGATCGCTCAGGGCGGTTCCAATGTATCCGGTGGTCAGAAGCAGAGACTTTCGATTGCAAGAGCGATTGCAAAGCATCCACAGGTATTTATTTTTGATGACAGTTTTTCGGCTCTTGACTATAAGACGGATGTGACATTGCGTCATGCCCTTGCAGAGAAGACGAGGGAAAGTACAGTTTTGATCGTAGCACAGAGAATCAGTACCATTCTGCATGCAGAGCAGATCCTTGTCCTGGATGATGGAAAGATTGTCGGAAAAGGTACACATGCAGAACTGCTGAAAAATTGTGAAGTATATCGGGAAATCGCAGAGTCCCAGCTTTCCAGGGCAGAACTGGAATCTGCCGTTCAGACAGATGGAAAGGAGGAGAAGATCCATGGCTAGAAGAGGTAGAATGGGGCGAGGTGTTGCACCGACCGAAAAGGCAAAAGATTTCAAAGGAACAATGAAAAAGCTGATCCGCTATATGGCTTCATTTAAAATACAGATTTTTTTCGTAGCAGTCTTTGCAATTTGCGGAACGATTTTTAATATTGCCGGACCAAAGATTCTCGGAAAGGCGACAACAGAAATCTTCAATGGTCTTGTCAGTAAGGTTTCAGGCGGATCAGGCATGGATTTTGGAAAAATCGGAACGATTCTGGCGACAGCATTGAGTCTGTATCTGATCAGTGCAGCGTGCAGCCTGATCCAGGGATTCCTGATGACAGGTGTATCGCAGAAGACAACTTATAAATTAAGAAAAGAAATCTCACAGAAGATCAACCGGATGCCGATGAATTATTTCGATACGAAACCGGTCGGAGAAGTTCTTTCAAGAGTGACAAATGATGTGGATACTCTCGGACAGAGTCTGAACCAGAGTGCAACTCAGTTGATCACATCGGTCACAACCATCATCGGTGTGCTGGTGATGATGCTTTCCATCAGTCCGCTGATGACACTGGTAGCACTGCTGATTCTTCCATTGTCCATGCTGCTGTTGTCATTTGTAATGAAACATTCACAGAAATATTTCGTAGGACAGCAGGAATATCTTGGAAATGTCAACGGACAGGTAGAGGAAATCTACAGCGGACATAATATCATCAAGGCATTTAATAAAGAAGAAGCGGTGATCAGAGAATTTAATGAGACCAACGGAAAGCTTTATGATTCTGCGTGGAAATCTCAGTTTTTCTCAGGAATGATGATGCCGGTCATGCAGTTTATCGGCAATCTTGGTTATGTAGGTGTGGCAGTCCTTGGAGGATTCCTGACGATCAAAAATGTGATCGAGGTCGGAGATATTCAGTCATTTATTCAGTATGTCCGTAATTTCACCCAGCCGATCCAGCAGATGGCACAGGTAGCAAATATGTTGCAGTCTACGGCAGCAGCATCCGAGAGGGTTTTTGAATTTCTTGAAGAAAAAGAAGAAGATCAGACAGTGGAACATCCTGTGTCCGTAGAAAATCTGAAAGGAAATGTAGAGTTTGACCATGTTCATTTCGGATATAACCCGGATAAGATCATCATCAATGATTTTTCTGCGAAAGTAAAAGAAGGACAGAAGATTGCGATCGTTGGTCCGACCGGAGCAGGAAAGACGACAATGATCAAGCTGCTAATGAGATTTTATGATGTAAATGATGGTTCGATAAAAATAGATGGACACGATATCCGGGATTTCAACCGCAGTGAATTAAGAGAAATGTTCGGAATGGTGCTTCAGGATACATGGCTGTTCCATGGCTCCATCCGTGAAAATATCCGTTATGGTAAACTGGATGCTACAGATGAAGAAGTGATCCAGGCTGCAAAGGCAGCACATGTGCATCGATTTGTAAAGACACTTCCAGGTGGATATGATATGGAACTGAACGAAGAAGCAAGCAACGTTTCCCAGGGACAGAAGCAGCTTCTGACGATTGCACGTGCAATCCTTGCAGATCCAAAGATCCTGATCCTGGATGAGGCGACAAGCTCTGTCGATACAAGAACAGAAGTACTGATTCAGAAAGCGATGGATAATCTGATGAAGGGAAGAACGAGCTTTGTGATCGCACACCGTCTGTCTACGATCCGTGATGCGGATCTGATTCTTGTTATGAAAGACGGAGATATCGTGGAGCAGGGAAATCATGAAGAACTTCTTGCAAAGGGTGGATTTTATGCAGATCTTTATAATTCCCAGTTTGAAAATGCCGGAGAATGTGCATAAAGATCAGATCAGTCTTGAGATGTAATGAGGGATAGTGATAAAATCTATCAGTAATGCAAGAGATACATTGGTAACTATTGACAGAAAAAAGATTAAGATTTAAACTTATAACAGTGTTACATGACACTGTTATAAGCTAGGAGGAGTCAGTGGCTAAGCAGGTAGAAGGTATTTCAGAAAAAGTAGAATTATGTGCAAAGAAAGAGTTCCTTGAAAAAGGCTATGTAGATGCATCACTGCGGACGATTGCTGCGGAGGCGGGAACGACGACCGGAACGATCTATTCCCGATATGGTGGAAAAGAAGGACTTTTTTCAGCAATCGTAGAACCGGTGGCAAAAGAGTTTACAGGGATATTTATCGGAGTTCAGGAAAAATTTCATGCGATAGAATCGGATCGGCAGGCAGTGAGTCTGGATGATTATGCGGAAGACGGAATGAAGCAGCTTGTGAAGTATATGTACGCTCATCTGGAAGAATTTCAGATCCTGGTGAAAAGCTCTTATGGTACAAGATTTCAGGATTTTGTGGAACATCTTGTAGAACTTGAGACAGATTATACTTATAAGTTCATGGAGGCGATCGGTCTGAGATTTAAGGATGGAAAGCCACTGACAAAGAATTTCATGCACATAATGAATAAAGCACTTTTTGAGAGCTTTTTTGAAGTGATCCGGCATGATATGTCAGAAGAGGAAGCATGGGAATATATAGAAATGCTTGAAAAGTATCACAGTGCCGGATGGAATATTATCTACGGAGAATGCTGTTCAATCAATGACTGATAACGCGATGAATGAAAAGGAAAATTTCATCGCGTTTTCCTTTTGATGCTGGTTAGTTGGAACTTATAAAAGTTCTAAAGGGCTAATTAATAATAAAAATGTCAAGGAGGGTTAGCAATGGCTAAACAAAAAGAAAAAAAGCAGACACCGGTCAGCCGGCTGATGGAGTATGCCGGAAGTTTTCAATACCTGGCAGTTGCGTCCTGGGTTCTTGCGGCTGTCAGTGCCTTTGTGGCACTTGTTCCGTTCTATTTTATCTGGCGGCTGATAAAAGAGGTGTTACGGGTTGCACCGGATTATGGTGCGGCACAGAATCTGTCTACCTATGGCTGGAGTGCAGTCGGTTTTGCAATCCTGTCTATGCTGATCTATATCGGGGCATTGATCTGTTCTCATTTGGCAGCATTCCGAGTGCAGGCAAATATGAGGTCAAGACTGATGCGACATATCTTATCTCTGCCGATTGGATTTATGGATGATGAGGGAAGTGGAAAGATCCGAAAGATTGTAAATGAGTCCAGTGCAGCGACAGAAACTTATCTTGCACATCAGTTGCCGGATAAATATGTAGCAACGGCAACCCCGGTCGGCCTGGCGGCACTTCTGCTGGTTTTTGACTGGAAACTGGGGCTTTTATGTCTTATCCCGGTTGTTGTAGCTTTCCTGGTCATGGGTGCCATGATGGGAGAGAACATGAAGAAAAAAATGGAAGAATATCAGAATGCACTGGAAGAAATGTCCGGCGAGGCAGTGGAATATGTCAGAGGGATTCCGGTTGTAAAAACATTTGGACAGTCGGTCTTTTCTTTTAAAAGATTCAGGGATTCAATCAAAAAATATGAAAAATGGACGATTTCCTATACAAAAGATTTAAGACTTCCAATGATGGGATATACGGTTGCAATTAATTCAGTTTTCGCAATTCTGATCGCAGCGGTTTATCTGCTGGGCGGAGTGAAAAGCGGAACTGCAGATCCTGAGTTTTTATTAAACCTGTTATTCTATATTATTATCACCCCGATCATTACCGTTACATTGACAAAGATGATGTATGCAGGTGAGAATACAATGGTTGTGGAAGATGCACTTGCAAGAATTGACAATATTATAGAAAGAAAACCATTGCCGCAGGCAGCAGAGGAAAAGAGTCCCGAAGATGTTTCTATCGAGTTTGAACATGTATCTTTCCGGTATGACGGGGCAGAAAAAGATGCCCTGCACGATATCAGTCTTCAGATCCGTCCGGGAGAGCATATCGCTTTTGTCGGACCATCCGGTGGAGGAAAGACAACGCTGGCGAGACTGGTTGCAAGGTTTGCAGATGCGTCTCAGGGTGAGATCAGGATTGGCGGAGCAAATGTAAAGGAAATCCACCAGAAAGCTCTGATGAATATGGTATCATTTGTATTTCAGGACAGCCGGCTTCTGAAAATGTCTATTTACGAAAATGTACGCATGGGAAAGAAAAATGCCACCCGTGAAGAGGTGGTGAAGGCATTAAAGAATGCTCAATGTGAGGATATCATAGCGAAACTTCCGGACGGGATTGACACAGTGATCGGCTCAAAAGGTACGTATCTGTCAGGCGGAGAAGCTCAGCGGATTTCAATCGCAAGAGCGATGATCAAAAATGCTCCGATTCTGATCCTGGATGAAGCAACAGCATTTGCAGATCCGGATAATGAGGCAAAGGTGCAGGCTGCATTCAGCAGACTTTCTCAGGGAAAAACTGTGATCATGATCGCCCACAGACTTTCATCGGTCATTGATGCAGACCGGATCTTTGTACTCAGAGACGGAGAAATCTGCCAGAGTGGTACGCATAAGGAACTTGAAAAAGCAGACGGACTCTATGCACATATGTGGAAAGAGTACAATCAATCGGTTTGTTGGAAGGTAGGTGCATAAGTATGAAAATAAAAGAAAAACTGATGCATAAATATGCTCTTTCTCCGCAAGGTGCATCGGATATGCTCAAAGCCTTTGTGTCAGTTACGGTATCAGATCTGGTTTTGATGATTCCGGTTTCGCTGCTGTATTTTATAGTGAAAGATTATATGGAAGGAACACTTCAGGGAAAAGGTGGATTTTATATTGCCGGCATTATCGTGACACTTGCCCTGATCGCAATTACAACTTATATACAATATAATGCAACATTTTTATCAACTTATGTAGAAAGTGGTGTGCGGAGAATCACGCTTGCAGAAAAGCTGAGAAAGATTCCGTTGTCGTTCTTTGGCAAAAAAGATCTGTCAGATTTGACGAGTACGATCATGGCGGATTGTGCACAGATGGAAACTGCGTCTTCTCATTTTATTCCGGAACTGGTGGGAGCATGCATTTCTACAGCAATCGTTGCAGTGGGAATGTTCTTTTTCAACTGGAGAATGGCATTGGCAGCTCTTTGGGTGCTTCCGGTTTCATTTCTTATTGTAGGTTGTTCGGGAAAAGTTCAGAAAAGTCTGAATCAGAAGCAGATGGAATTAAAAATGGCATGTGCGGACGGGATTCAGGAGTGCCTGGAAAGTGCAAGAGATCTTCATGCATATAATGCAGAGGATGATTATATGAGAGGTCTGGATGTGAAGATAAAAGCCGTAGAGAAGCATGCTGTTGTTACAGAACTTGGAACAGCAGTTTTTGTGGGAAGTGCTCAGATGATCTTAAAGCTCGGAATTGCCACGGTTGCACTGGTTGGGGGAACTCTGCTGGCAAAAGGGGAGATCAGTGTGCTTACATTCTTTATGTTTCTGCTGGTTGTATCCAGGATTTATGATCCAATGCAGGTATCTCTTCAAAATCTTGCGGCAATCATATCTTCTGAAGTACAGAGTGCAAGACTGGATGAAATCCTGTCGCATGAGGTGCAGGAAGGTTCAGAAAAAATGGATCGTAAAGGATATGATATTGAATTTTCCAACGTTGGTTTCTCTTATGATTCAGGAGAAACTGTATTGAAAGATGTTTCATTTGTGGCAAAGCAGGGGGAAGTAACTGCACTGATCGGACCGTCCGGTGGAGGAAAGACAACCGTCTCACGTCTGGCGTCAAGATTCTGGGACGTAGATCATGGAAAGATCACAGTAGGTGGAATGGATATTTCAAAAGTTGACCCGGAGACATTGATGTCACTTTATTCGATCGTATTTCAGGATGTTACATTATTCAATAATACAATTATGGAAAATATCAGAATCGGAAAGATGGATGCTACAGATGAAGAAGTGATTGCAGCAGCGAAACTTGCACATTGCGATGAATTTGCGGAAAAACTTTCTGACGGATGGAATACAATGATCGGAGAGAATGGTTCGGAACTTTCAGGCGGTGAGCGGCAGAGGATTTCTATTGCAAGAGCATTTCTGAAAAATGCACCGATCATATTGCTGGATGAAGCCACGGCATCATTGGATGCAGATAACGAAACGATGATCCAGGAATCGCTGTCACGTCTGATTAAAGATAAGACAGTTATGATTATTGCCCACAGGATGAGAACAGTAGCGGATGCAGATAAGATTGTTGTACTGAAAGATGGTGTTGTTGCAGAGAGTGGAAGTCCGGCCGAACTGGAAAAGAAAAATGGAATTTACAGTAATATGGTAAAGACGCAGCTTCTTGCAACTGGCTGGAGTTTATAAATTCTATTAAAGAGTCAGAAAGCATAGAAGAAAATATCTGTTATTAATGAGATGTTTTTAATTAAAGAAGTACCCGTATATGATAAAGGCTGTTCTGAAAATGAGCAGCTTTTATTTATGCAGACCCAGAACAGTTAAATAAAAATAAAGTCAGATAAACAACCAAAATTTTCAGAATATTCAGAATTGCATGAAATATATAAAAAACATTGACAATTAGAAGCCGCTATGATAGGATAATCTTCGTCGCTGAGAACGGCACTGAAAATCATAGAACAACTTCTGATAAAGAGGAAGGCGTGGAAACGGACAGTCCCTGATCGAGAGGTAGTTCAATAGAATGATTCATAAGAGAAATTAATAACAACTTATAAGAATCATTAAAAAGTGGTTGACAGAGAAGTTCGGATGTGATAACATAAATGAGCTGTCAGAGAGAAGCCATTGAGCAACTCACGAGCAGCAAAAAAAATAAAAAAGTTCTTGACAAAGAGAAAAGCTTTTGATAAAATATAAAAGCTGTCGCTTGAAAAGAACGACACAAATAAAGAACCTTGATAACTGAACAATAGACAACAACAACCCTTGAAAATTTCTTTAAGAGAAGATTTTTAAGAACGGTTTTTAAACAAACCAAAACAACAGTAAAAAGGGAAGAATTAGCTAGTTAGTTGGTTCTGAACTGGATACAAACACTTTTAACGAGAGTTTGATCCTGGCTCAGGATGAACGCTGGCGGCGTG
>OGZI01000323.1_pt1 | contig 67234 bp, 55 predicted proteins | sample 1576711 | NCBI WGS metagenome assembly OGZI01 (sample SAMEA3541482, study PRJEB24748) | human gut metagenome | biome: human gut; feature: human-associated habitat; material: faeces | place: China | collected 2012
TACTTCATAAAAAACACCCCAAAAGTTTTGTGTCTAACTTTTGGGGTGCAGTACAGTTTGAGGCAGCCTCATCTTTATTGGATTAAGATTTTAAAACTCTTTTTCTATCATCTACAACTATTCGCTGAATTCAACTTCATTACGAATAAAAGTCGTAACATTAATCTCTTCCACGGCTACAAACTTCTCTTTGCGATACGGGCAGTCAGTGCACATACACTTATTACACTTAGGTGTTTCGAATATATTACATGGATCAAGATGAATATTCAATACAGCATGGTCTGAATATTTAGCTTTCATAGCTTCCTGCAAACGTGCCCCTATTTTATGACCTTGTTCGATATTATAATACCATGGAATAGTCAAGTCGCAGTCCATATACAAAGAATTGCCCGACTTCAAAACCTTTACATTATGAATGTCAATCCACTCGGGTTTTCTGTTTCGATTCAAGGTATCGGCAAGATCGGCAAGCAGATTAATGTCTGCCTTATCAAGCAAATTATCGGTAGTTTTTCTCAGAATAGAAATTCCTGTTATGATAATTACCGAACCGAAAATCAAGGCCATCGCACTATCTATCCAAGCTATGCCGGTGAAATACAACAATACCAGTCCGGCAACTAGACCAATAGTAGAATAGGTATCCGACTGTAAATGCTTTCCGCCAGCAACGAGAGCAATCGAATCGTATTTCTTTCCTACAGCTATGCTATACCATCCCATCAGGTAATTAAGAAGCCCGGATACAGCTATGATATAGATACCTACATCAATCTTCTGAATATCGGTAGGTACCAGCAAACGCTTAATACCTTCATAAATAATCATTCCTCCTGCTATCGAAATCAATATACCTTCGATAGAAGCCGATATAAGTTCAATCTTTCCATGTCCGAAAGGATGATTCTGGTCTTTAGGCTTTTCCGAAAGACACAGACTAAACAAGCTTATTGCCCCAGCAACAACGTTGACAATACTCTCCATGGCATCGGTCAGAACACCAACTGAATTTGTGAGGTAATATGCTATAAACTTTCCTACCAGAATCAATACTGATACAGTCAGTATATTACGCTGTACTCTCTGCTTTAGTTTATTCTCTGTAAGTTCCATAATCCCCAAAATTGAAGTCAAAAAATGAGTGGACGAAAGTACAACTTATTTTCAATCTAGCAAAAGCATGATAGCTTAAAGTCAGTCTAAATTTCAGTATGCCAAAAATCAGCATCTACGAAAACAGTTAACCCTCTGCCTGACTGATCTATACAGCCCGACAGAGGGTTAACGAATTCAAAAGATTATCAACAAACTCCGTTTAAACCAAGAAGCCCAGTAAGATACCGGCAGCTACAGCCGAACCGATCACTCCTGCAACATTCGGTCCCATTGCATGCATCAGCAGATAGTTAGTCGGATCATATTCCAATCCTACTACCTGAGAAATACGTGCAGAGTCGGGTACTGCCGATACTCCGGCATTACCGATAAGCGGATTGATTTTATTTTCTTTCTTCAATACCAAATTGAAGATCTTGACAAAGATAACTCCCGATGCTGTAGCAATAAAGAATGACAGCGCTCCCAAGATAAAGATCTTGATAGAATCCCAAGTCAAGAACTCAGATGCCTGAGTAGATGCTCCCACGGTCAGTCCCAACAAAATAGTAATTGTATCAATCAGCGGACCACGAGCTGTTTCGGCAAGACGGCGGGTTACACCACTTTCCTTCAACAGATTACCGAAGAACAACATACCCAGCAATGGCAGACCGGAAGGAACCAGGAAGCAAGTAAGCAACAAACCTATAATCGGGAACATAACCTTTTCTGTATGTGATACGGCACGAGGTGCTTTCATACGGATAAGACGTTCCTTCTTTGTTGTAAGCAATTGCATTACAGGAGGTTGTATAACAGGGACAAGTGCCATATACGAATAAGCAGACACGGCAATTGCTCCCATCAGATTAGGTGCAAGTTTCGATGACAAGAAGATAGCGGTCGGTCCGTCAGCTCCACCAATGATACCGATAGCAGCAGCCTGCATCGGATCGAAACCTATTTCCAGCGCAATCATATATGCTCCAAAGATACCAAACTGTGCCGCAGCACCGATCAGCATCAACTTCGGATTAGATATCAACGCCGAGAAGTCCGTCATGGCTCCAATGCCTAAAAAGATAAGCGGCGGATACCATCCGGAAGTCACTCCCTGATACAAAATGTTAAGTACTGAGCCTTCCTCATAGATACCTACTTTCAGTCCGGCTTCCATATTAAACGGAATGTTACCGATAAGTATACCGAATCCGATAGGAATCAGCAACATCGGTTCGAATTCCTTAGCAACGGCAAGATAAATGAACACAATACCTATCAGGATCATGATGAGATGTCCTGCTGTGGCATTATAAAAACCGGTATATGTCCAGAAGTCTGCCAGGTTATTCTGTAAGAAACTACTAAATTCTCCCATATTATTCGATGATTATAAGGTCTGTACCTTCAAGAATTGATTCTCCTTTACTTACTTTAATAGCAGTAACTTTACCGTCGCGGTCTGCCTTGATATCGTTCTCCATCTTCATGGCTTCCAATACAAGTAAGGTCTGTCCACGTTTCACGGTATCACCTTCTTTTACTTTGATTTCGAGAATAACTCCCGGCAGCGGTGACTTGATACCAGATTTGCTTCCTACACTTGCCGGACGAGTCACAGCAGCAGGAGGAGCAGCAGGAGTAGTAGATGCAGTACGTACTACCGGCTTAATTTTCGGTTTGTTCTGCTTTTCGAGTTCTACGGTATAAGGCGTGCCGTTTACTTCTACACGCACATTATTGTCTTCTATGTCACCCACGGTTACTTTATACAAGTTTCCGTTAATTTTATATCTGTATTCTTTCATGGTTTCTTATCATTTTAAGATGATTATTTCTTATGTGGAGTTTCACGCAATGTATAAATCTTCGAACTCCACGGAGAATAACTACGTTTCACACGACTGATAGTCAGAATGGTTTCTTCTACATCATGATCGGCTCCCTGTGCTTCATGCAGCGCCATAGAGATAGCAGCAATCACTTCTCCCGGTGCTTCGCCCAATTTCTTTTCCTTAGCTTCTTCCTTATCGGTAATGTTGTGTGCGATCATTGCATTGCGCTTACGCAACTTAATAGCCGCCTTACCAATCAGCTTAAAGCAGATGTAAAGCAATATTAGTCCCAGGAAAACAACACTCATAGCCGATATAGCCATACCGATACCTACCGGGTCATGCTGTTCGAACTTATCCATCTTCGGATTGCTTTCTATCGTCTGGTTGTTCGTACTTGGAGTGACATATTTATCAGCACTTGCACCTTTCACTTCCCATTCGGCAGATGCATCCCCTACACGAGCGTACGATTGATTTGCAGCCAATATACCAGCCGGAACAACAACCTGATCAAGCAGCTTTTTACCAGAATCATATAATCCGATCCAGTTGGCATTAGTTTTACTCAGTACAAAGTTAGTATGGAAAGTACCCCGTCTAGGATTTCCGTCCGCCCAGAAAAGTGTATGCTGGCGTGGCTTAATGCTTGTCAGCACATCTCCTTTCGGAATAAAATACGTAACAGTATCTCCGGGCTGACTGCTCACTTTCAGCAGGCATCCGGCCAAATCGGCTGTACTATATGCCTTATTGAATATTTCAATCCAGCCGCTATGCACACCATAATCATCCTGAAAGTTGGTCTGATTGTCCACCAACACCTCATTGATGACCAGCTTACTGTTCGATTTCTGTTCTGTACAAGAAGTAAAACCGATCAGCAACAGCAGGGAAAGAAATATTCCTATTCTGTTTTTTCTCATAGATTTCTTAAGTTGAAAGTTAATAATCAGAATAACCCACGAATTACAATGGAATATTTCCGTGTTTCTTAGCTGGATTTGTCAGCTTCTTAGTCTGTAACTGCTGCAAGGCACGAATGATACGGAAACGAGTATTACGCGGTTCTATCACATCGTCTATATAACCATATTTTGCAGCATTATACGGATTGGCAAACAACTTGGTATATTCAGCTTCTTTTTCAGCCATAAATGCTTTCGGATCGGCAGCTTCTTTAGCTTCTTTTGCATACAATACCTCTACAGCTCCAGCACCACCCATTACGGCAATTTCAGCAGTCGGCCATGCATAGTTCATATCTCCGCGCAACTGCTTACAACTCATTACGATGTGTGAACCACCATACGACTTACGCAATGTAACTGTCACTTTTGGAACAGTAGCTTCACCATATGCATAAAGCAGTTTAGCTCCGTGCAAGATAACAGCATTGTATTCCTGTCCTGTACCCGGAAGGAATCCCGGAACATCTACCAATGAAACAATAGGAATATTGAAAGCATCACAGAAACGAACGAAACGTGCTCCCTTACGAGAAGCATTGCAGTCCAATACTCCAGCAAGGAACTTAGGCTGGTTGGCAACAATACCAACAGACTGTCCGTTGAAACGTGCAAAACCGACAATGATATTCTTTGCAAAGTCACGCTGAACTTCGAGGAACTCACCATTATCGACAATTGCTCCGATAACTTCATACATATCGTAAGCCTTATTCGGGCTGTCCGGAATAATTTCATTTAAAGAATCCTCCAGACGATCAATCGGATCTGTACAGTCTACATAAGGCGGCTCTTCCAGATTGTTCTGAGGGATATAGCTCAATAACTTACGAATCAGTGCCAAACCTTCTTCTTCTGTAGAAGCAGTAAAATGAGTCACACCCGAACGAGTAGAGTGTACACTTGCACCTCCCAAATCTTCTTGAGAAACATCCTCTCCGGTAACAGTCTTTACAACTTTCGGACCTGTAAGGAACATATAAGAAGTTCCTTCCATCATCAAAGTAAAGTCTGTCAGTGCAGGTGAATATACAGCACCTCCGGCACACGGCCCAAAGATACCCGAAATCTGCGGGATCACACCAGAAGCCAAAATATTACGCTGGAAAATTTCAGCATATCCAGCCAGTGCATTGATACCTTCCTGAATACGGGCACCACCCGAGTCATTCAGTCCGATACAAGGAGCTCCCATCTTCATGGCCATATCCATTACTTTACAAATCTTCAGTGACATGGTTTCTGACAGAGAGCCGGCAGATACGGTAAAGTCTTGTGCAAAGACATAAACCAATCTTCCTTCTATTGTTCCATATCCAGTAACTACACCATCGCCCAGATAATGCTTCTTATCCATTCCGAAGTTTGTACAACGATGTTTTACAAACATATCCATTTCTTCGAAACTTCCTTCATCAAGCAGCATAGCAATACGTTCACGTGCAGTATATTTCCCTTTAGCATGTTGCTTTTCGATAGCTTTCTCACCACCGCCAAGACGCGCCTGGGCACGCAGTTCGATAAGCTCTTTTACTTTTTCAAGTTGGTTACTCATGGTACTAGAAATTTATGTATTAGTAAATGGCAAGATAAAATGGTTAACAACCGATTGTTTTAAAGCAACAAAGTGACGAAGAACTTCGTATACATCCGATGAACGTTTACAAAATTCTCCGCCACTTCTCTATTCTGAATGACAACAAACGGCTAATGTCTCCACCATTTCATTCATTGCCCTTAATTATTTTTCGCAAAGTTCGGTTAATACCCCCATAGTTGATTTCGGATGAAGGAAAGCAATATTCAGTCCTTCTGCACCTTTTCGAGGCGCTTTGTCGATCAGGCGAATGCCGTTTGCATCAGCTTCAGCCAACGCATTTGCTACTCCGTCTTCTATTGCAAAAGCCACATGATGAACTCCCATGCCTCTGTTTTCAATAAATTTGGCAATTGTGCTATCAGGTCCCGTAGGCTCCAGCAGTTCAATTTTTGTTTCACCACATTTCAGGAAAGCAGTTTTTACTTTCTGATCTTCTACGGTTTCTATATTATAACATTTCAATCCGAGTACATTTTCATAATAAGGAAGGGCTTCTTCGATACTTTTCACCGCAATGCCCAAATGTTCAATGTGAGAAATTTTCATAATTAAGTTGCTTTTAATGGTATTAAAATCTAAAGTTGGTTTATATCAACTGCACAAAGAAAACAAAAATGTGCAGAATAAAGAAATATTTCCCTATTTTATTTTCATCAACTAACGCTTTTTTTAGTTTATTTTTATTTTACACAAAGCGTAGTTGTCAGAAATATTTTTTCACGATAAAAATATTGGCTGATGCATGAATCGCTCCATTCTCCAAACTGGATATCAACGACTTAAAACATTATTTATCAGACATATTTCCTCATCACAGAACGACGTATTATCTAAAGACTTCAAATTATCGTCAATCTGTTTTACCGAACTGGCACCAATTATGACAGAAGCAACCTTCTCATCTTTCAGCAACCATGCCAATGACATTTCGGCCAAAGTCTGCCCACGTCGTGCGGCTATTTCGTTCAAGTCCCTGATTTTACGAAGAACATCCTCCGTCAGAGCTTCTTTCTTAAGATGACCTCCCCGGGCAATACGTGAATCATCAGGAATACCATCCAGATAACGACCGGTCAATAATCCCTGTGCCAAAGGTGAAAAGGCAACAAATCCACTGCCATATTTACTAGCCTGATCCAAGATGCCCTCCTCTTCCGGCTCACGATTGAACAAATTATAACGCCCTTGATAAAGCAGACAAGGCACATGATTGTCGGCAAGATAACGATAAGCTATTTCCGCCGCCTCTTTAGGATACTTCGATATGCCTACATAAAGAGCCTTGCCCTGACGTACGATATCGACAAGTGCCTGCAAGGTTTCTTCAAGTGGAGTTTCCGGATCATAGCGATGACTATAAAAAATATCTACATACTCCAGATTCATCCGTTTCAAACTCTGGTCAATACTAGCCATAAGATGCTTCCGTGAATTCCATATCCCATAAGGCCCCTCCCACATATCATGTCCAGCCTTCGTAGAAATAAAAAGTTCATCACGATAAGGAGCAAGAGATTTCTTCATGATTTGCCCGAACGTTTCCTCAGCCGACCCATAAGAAGGTCCATAATTATTAGCAAGATCGATATAAGTAATTCCCTTGTCAAAAGCATGATGAATTTTCTCTTTACTGCCTGACAGCGTATCCACATCTCCGAAGTTATGACAAAGTCCAAGAGAAATTTCAGGAAGCAGGATGCCACTCGTACCAGCCCTGCGATATTTCATTCCACCGTGATAACGGTCGGGAGCCGCACTATAAACAGGATCAATCATAACATATATCTATATAAATTACACATAAATACGAATAAGCAAGCGATTCAGCCAGTTCCACCGTACCTTAAACCAACGACGTGTACTCAACAGTTTACCTCCGAAACGTAAAATAAAATCCCGATAACTGAATTTCTTGAAAGGAAGTCCTGCTTCTATAAATTCAAAATGACTATATCCATGCTCTCTGGCATAAGTCATTGCCTCCCATACAGCAAGCACTCCCGGATAAAGCAACGGATAACTCTTGCGCATCCCAGCAGAAAACATCAGGTAAGCAGTATCATCAGAAAACAAACAAACCGAACCACCAATAATCTTTTCTTTATAACGGACTATAAAGATTTTACCCATTCCAGCCGGAAAAGATTCTTCAGAGAAAAAAGCAAAAAGATGAAAATCAGGTAAATAACGATGAACTTTGGGAGAATAATATTTTTTCAGCATCATGAAGAAAGCCCTTATATCTTCCAGGCTGGAGGCAATTTCAATAGAAGCCCCATTTTTAAGTCCCCTGGCAATCTGGCGTTTACGGGAAGCACTCATCCATTTATCAAGCTGTTCGTGGTGTATCGAATTGCGAACACGCAGCCACCGGACCGGAAAATACCCGTTCTGCCTGAAATAACGGTAGCCGAACAACGGTTCTTCTAAGTTTCGAAACTCCAACAGAAAAGATCCCTCCTTATACAGAGTAGTAAAATAAGTCAATAATTCATTGAAAATCTCTTCCCGTTTCCGTTCCGTATTAAAATACTCTCCCACACCGTAAACGTATGTTTTTTCAGTAAACCCCAGCAGACGAAAATTCCGCCGGGTAATACACAGCAGTTTACCTATCGGTTTATCCCCTTCGAAAGCAACCAAGAGCACAGGACGATACCCCGGGGTTTGTTCCAATATCCGGAACAAATCAGTAGAATGAAAGACATTGGTTCCCGGAAGTTCAGGAATGTCCTTTGCATGCTCATATGTAGTCAACCTGATAGCCATTGTATCGCAAATTTATGATTTTTTTTGAGCATTACGAGTTTAAAGGTTATATTTGTCGTGTTAAAAACGAAGATTTTATGAAGAGTTTCAGCGAATTGATAAAACAACGGCGCAGTATGCGTAAGTTCACCGATGAAGAACTGACACAAGAAGAAGTGGTAACCCTGCTGAAGGCAGCCCTCATGTCGCCGTCTTCCAAACGAAGCAACTGCTGGCAGTTTATAGCAGTAGACGATAAAGAAACACTAGACAAGCTTTCACGTTGCAAGGAAATGGGATCATCTTTCCTGAAAGAAGCCTCTCTTGCCATCGTCGTACTGGCGGATCCGCTGGCAAGCGACGTATGGATAGAAGATGCGTCTATAGCCTCTCTGATGATTCAGCTACAAGCCGAAGATCTGGGACTGGGAAGCTGCTGGATACAAGTACGCGAACGATACACCGCTACCGGCATGTCTTCGGACGAGTATGTGCACGGCATTCTCGGCATACCTCTTCAGTTACAGGTTTTGTCCATCGTAGCCATCGGCCACAAAGGTATGGAGCGTAAACCTTTCGACGAGTCACACCTGCAATGGGAAAAAGTACATATCAATAAATACGGAGGAGAGTAAACGTGGCAGCAAAAGCATCAAACCATAAAGATACATACCGTGCTACCGCAGTTTTTCTTGCATTGATGGGAATACTCTATCTTGCCGACCGGCTGATAGGTTTTTCTTCCCACGGTCTGTCCTGGGTTATGCAAAAAGACACCATGCTACTTTATGCAGCCGTCGCTTTCTTATGGTTCAAGGCAGACAAGTCGGTAGGCATCATTCTTGCCGGAATCTGGCTCATCCAGAACATCGGTCTGGTAACTACGCTGCTGGGACAAATGTCAGGCTACCTGCTTCCCGCTTCCCTACTGCTGATAGGAATACTGCTCTACTGGTTGTCATCACGATAAAAAGTCCCGCAAACGAAAAAAATCATTTTCACCATGAATATAAAAAACATTATCATGATAGGGGCCGGCAACGTAGCGACTCACCTTTCCGTAGCTTTATCACAAGCCGGATATGATATCCGTCAGGTATTCAGCCGTACAGAAGCTTCCGCTTCCGAACTTGCCGACAAGCTGAAATGTCCCTATACTACAGATTTAAGCCAAATCACCCATGAGGGAGATTTATATATCGTTTCCGTGAAAGACTCAGCACTGAACGACATACTTCCCAAGCTAGTACAACGTGCTCCCCAAGCCCTGTTTGTACATACAGCGGGCAGTGTTCCCATGAACGTATGGCAAGGACTGGCAGAACGTTATGGTGTGCTCTACCCCATGCAGACATTCAGCAAACTGCGTCAGGTAGATTTTCGTGAAGTTACATTTTTTACCGAAGCACATACAGCTGCCGACCTGAAGCTTCTGAACGAAATCGCCCTCCATCTGGGAAGCAAAGTATATGAAGCATCATCCGAGCAACGGCGATACCTGCACATCGCAGCAGTATTTGCCTGCAACTTTGCCAATCACATGTATGCCGTTGCCAGTCATCTGCTTTCAGCAAACGGTCTTCCCTTCGAAGCCATGCTTCCGCTGATCGACGAAACAGCCCGGAAAGTACACGAACTGCCTCCCGTCGAAGCACAGACCGGACCGGCACAGCGATACGATGAAAATGTCATCAACCGCCATCTGGAAATGCTGAAAAGCGAACCACGCTTGGCAGAGATATACGAACTGATCAGTAAAAACATTCACGAGTACGCTGGCAATAAAAAAGAAACCTTATGATAAACTACGATCTTACTAAAATACGTGCACTGATATTCGACGTAGACGGCGTGTTAAGTGCCGAAACCATTACCCTGCATCCTAACGGAGAACCGATGCGCTCGGTCAACATTAAAGACGGTTATGCCCTGCAACTCGCCGTAAAATGCGGACTACATGTTGCAATCATCACCGGAGGAAAGACAGAAGCTGTACGTAAACGTTACGAGGGTCTTGGCATAAAAGACATCTACATGGGAGCAGCCGTAAAGACCAAAGAATATGCCGAATTAATGGAGAAATACAATCTGAAGCCAGAGGAAGTGCTCTATATGGGCGATGATATCCCCGACTACGAAGTTTTAAGTCTTGTAGGACTCCCCTGCTGCCCCGCCGATGCAGCCCCCGAGATAAAAGCCATCTGCACATATATCTCACACCGCAACGGAGGCTACGGATGCGGACGTGATGTAGTAGAACAAGTTTTGCGTGCACAAGGCAAATGGATGTCACACGAAGAAGCCTTTGGCTGGTAATATAAAAACAAACAATTATGCTCGAAAACCTGAAAAAATATAAGATAAAGCTGGCTTCCAACTCCCCACGTCGCCGGGAACTGTTATCCGGACTGGGAATAGATTATGAAGTAAAGCTTCTGCCCGGTATTGACGAAACCTACCCCGACACACTGAAAGGTGAAGAAATTCCCATCTACATTGCCCGCGAAAAGGCAGACGCCTATCGTCCGTCCATGCAGGCAGACGAACTTATTATCACTGCCGATACCATAGTCTACATAGATGGAGAAGTCTTAGGAAAGCCTAAAGATGAAGAAGAAGCTTGCCAAATGCTGCGCAAACTGTCGGGACGCTCTCACCAGGTCATAACCGGAGTATGCCTTACGACTACCGAATTCCAAAAATCCTTTGCCTCGGTTACAGAAGTAACCTTCGACCAGTTGAGTGAAGAAGATATCCGTTTCTATGTAGAACATTACAGACCGATGGACAAAGCAGGCTCATATGGTGTACAAGAATGGATCGGCTTCATCGGAGTAACCGGCCTGAAAGGTTCCTACTTCAATGTAATGGGGCTTCCGGTACAACGATTGTATCAGGAGTTAAGGAAATTATAAACCATCGATTCCACGTCCGTAGCCAATGAAGTTCAGCATAACCCAAGCAACCATAGCAGATGCAGACGAACTGACATCATTTATAACAAGTATCTGGAAAAACATGGAACACCGGGAATGGTTTGCTCCAGAAGAAGACAAAGATTATATAAAGTCGCTATTGTCTACTCACACAGGCATTATATGGAAAGCCATTGAAAGTGTATCAGGACAGACTGCCGGATTATTCATTGTCGTCTTTCCCGGAAAAAATTCCGAGAACCTAGGTTACGACATCGGATTATCTGAAGCAGAGTTGTGCAGTGTAGCACACATGGATACGGTAGCAGTGCATCCCAACTTCCGAGGTTACGGACTACAACGTTTACTTATAAGTCAGGCAGAAGAAGCCCTGAGCAAAACCCAATACCGTTATTTGTTATGTACGGTCCATCCGGAAAATTCTTTTTCACGCAGTAACATGGAAAAATTAGGATATACGTATATAAAACAAGCCTTGAAATATAGTGGACTACCGAGATGTATTTATCTGAAGAAAAGGACATAAAAATCTGACATTTTATTTCTATAAGGTATTTTGATTAACCTTTTATTATTGTTAATCAATCACATTATAAGGTAATCATAATATATAAAGTAACAACTCAGCTTTACAAGTTTTAATTCCATACAATAAAAGCCCCATATGACTTGACGACACATATATGAATGCCATTCAATTCCATAAGGTACGATTAAAAGGGAATTGAGAATGATAACCTATAAATTATGACCTAGTTTCAATTCCATAAGGTACGATTAAAAGAGCAATGTGCTGGGATAATTTTTTGTCGGAAACAGGTTTCAATTCCATAAGGTACGATTAAAAGCCTGCCTTTGCAAAGGAATACGTTACGCATTCTGATGTTTCAATTCCATAAGGTACGATTAAAAGACACTCGGAATCCGATGTACTAAGTCTTTCAGAGGTTTCAATTCCATAAGGTACGATTAAAAGAGGGCAAACAAATACAAATTAATATGTCAGATTGTAGTTTCAATTCCATAAGGTACGATTAAAAGTCCCTCCGGTGTATCATAAGACATAGGCAATGTTCCGTTTCAATTCCATAAGGTACGATTAAAAGAATTCTTCTTCTTTTTTACTCTTACGTTCCATTTGTTTCAATTCCATAAGGTACGATTAAAAGCACTATTCCCGGTTCAGCATCCTTTTTCTGAAAACGTTTCAATTCCATAAGGTACGATTAAAAGTTGGAACGCGATTTGTCTGACCTCACCCCTTGCGAAGTTTCAATTCCATAAGGTACGATTAAAAGCATGGGTGGCATGAAGAAGAGAAAAGTATTGAGCATGTTTCAATTCCATAAGGTACGATTAAAAGTCGGTTAATAACTAAGAAAAATCAGTTAATAAATGTTTCAATTCCATAAGGTACGATTAAAAGAGTACCCGGAGCTGAAAGGCCTGAACCTGAAATCTGGTTTCAATTCCATAAGGTACGATTAAAAGGCTGATTGGGCATCATCCCACATGGTAAATGCAGAGTTTCAATTCCATAAGGTACGATTAAAAGCGATGTCTTATAACCTTCTGCATGCGCTCTTGGTCGTTTCAATTCCATAAGGTACGATTAAAAGAATACTCAGCGCATCATTGATACGTTGAATAACAAGGTTTCAATTCCATAAGGTACGATTAAAAGAGTGTTAAAGTTCAAACACCGGAAGGCACATATTTTGTTTCAATTCCATAAGGTACGATTAAAAGAATCTACCTACAGAAGTTATTGTAGGTTGAACTGTGTTTCAATTCCATAAGGTACGATTAAAAGTAGAGTTCGGTCAATTTGCTCAATAGTAGTATTTGCGTTTCAATTCCATAAGGTACGATTAAAAGCGTTGAAAAACATTTTTACCGTGACTGTTATGTAGGTTTCAATTCCATAAGGTACGATTAAAAGTTCGCGCCGCCGTAGACCCATACGGGAGCAAGGGTGTTTCAATTCCATAAGGTACGATTAAAAGATCACTTTGCGCATTGTTTGCTGCCGCCTTTGCGTGTTTCAATTCCATAAGGTACGATTAAAAGATTGAGAGTTTGTTCCCTAAAGACGAAGATTGATTAGTTTCAATTCCATAAGGTACGATTAAAAGAGGAATAAGTTATGTTTACACAATCATGTTTTATCGTTTCAATTCCATAAGGTACGATTAAAAGTAGTCCAATTTACAGCAGGCTCGTTACTTAATGTGTTTCAATTCCATAAGGTACGATTAAAAGACTGTGATTATAAAATCATTTTGCTCTTCATTTGTGTTTCAATTCCATAAGGTACGATTAAAAGAACCTCATTGCTACCTCCTTGTCGTTGTGCGCCTCTGTTTCAATTCCATAAGGTACGATTAAAAGTGGTAATACTCCTTCTTTTTTTTCTGTAAAGATTATGTTTCAATTCCATAAGGTACGATTAAAAGAATTCATTAGTCCATTACTCTTAGTTGTAACTGTGTTTCAATTCCATAAGGTACGATTAAAAGCAGTCATCCATCTGACCAGTCCTTCGGTAGCTACGTTTCAATTCCATAAGGTACGATTAAAAGTGCAGCAAGGTGAAGCGGTTATCTCCGTCCGTCAGGTTTCAATTCCATAAGGTACGATTAAAAGAAAAAAATCAGAATAGGTAAGGATATAATCCTAAAAGTTTCAATTCCATAAGGTACGATTAAAAGATTTACAACAATAGCTTGTTCCTCTCTTACATACATGTTTCAATTCCATAAGGTACGATTAAAAGTAAATGGCATGTCTTCAAGAGAGCAGATGAACCAGTTTCAATTCCATAAGGTACGATTAAAAGTGCTTACATCCTCTCCTGCCATTATTTTTTTTGTATGTTTCAATTCCATAAGGTACGATTAAAAGAACAACAGCGTTGACTGCTGACCAGTTGTCCACGAGTTTCAATTCCATAAGGTACGATTAAAAGTCTTCCTGAGTCAGTGTATGTATATACTTAATCTGTTTCAATTCCATAAGGTACGATTAAAAGTACAACTATACCATTTTATAAAAACGAGCGAACACGTTTCAATTCCATAAGGTACGATTAAAAGCTTAGCTGGAAACAAAGTTATATCACATGGAAGAGTTTCAATTCCATAAGGTACGATTAAAAGGAACAACCCATTAAAGTGGCAGAAATCGCAAATAAAGTTTCAATTCCATAAGGTACGATTAAAAGCTTATAGTGAGTACGGTAGTGATATTAACGGACTGTTTCAATTCCATAAGGTACGATTAAAAGTAAGAATCCACGATAGAAGACCCTGCACCTGCGCTGTTTCAATTCCATAAGGTACGATTAAAAGATCAATAAAAATCATTTTTCGGCTCTCTGCAGACATGTTTCAATTCCATAAGGTACGATTAAAAGAAGAAGCCGCAATAACGGCTCTTAATTATGTAGGGTGTTTCAATTCCATAAGGTACGATTAAAAGCTCCGCCAGCAATGCCTAATCCCCAATAATAGCCCAGTTTCAATTCCATAAGGTACGATTAAAAGGCGTGGCTACCTGAATCCGGAAGCCATTAACTCAGTTTCAATTCCATAAGGTACGATTAAAAGCGTACACGTTCTTGAAGGACTTCGAGGTATATCTTGTTTCAATTCCATAAGGTACGATTAAAAGTGCGGCTGCCTATGTCGTACATGTACCCGATGAGTATGTTTCAATTCCATAAGGTACGATTAAAAGAACTACATTCATACAAGTAAGCCTATTCTTTGACGTTTCAATTCCATAAGGTACGATTAAAAGCGCTGTAAGCGAGTAAATAAGATTTGCGATAATATGTTTCAATTCCATAAGGTACGATTAAAAGATGGAAAAACTAAAAAATTTCAGTGTTCATCGTTGTTTCAATTCCATAAGGTACGATTAAAAGGAATGCGATGGTATGGATTTGCTCAATATGTCTACGTTTCAATTCCATAAGGTACGATTAAAAGCTGGCCCGTGCGCAGTCTATTTTTGCCTTTACCATGGTTTCAATTCCATAAGGTACGATTAAAAGTTTCGCTTGCAATCCCATGTATTCTAGCTGTCTTGTTTCAATTCCATAAGGTACGATTAAAAGTAGCCCGATTCCGACGCACAGAGTGCGAGCTTCCCTGTTTCAATTCCATAAGGTACGATTAAAAGTATGGAAGCCATAGTAAATTATTTAATCGTAAGAAGTTTCAATTCCATAAGGTACGATTAAAAGAAAATACAGTCTTAGAGTAACATTTGTAGTAAATGTGTTTCAATTCCATAAGGTACGATTAAAAGTGCTTTCCGGCGTTTCCTGCTCTGTACTTTCTTCGCGTTTCAATTCCATAAGGTACGATTAAAAGTACCACCGGAAAGAAATATCTCCGCGCAAAAGCAGTTTCAATTCCATAAGGTACGATTAAAAGAGAACCTATAGCAGAAACAAAACGGAAAGCAAATGTTTCAATTCCATAAGGTACGATTAAAAGTCTGCAGCAGCTTTCCGAAATCCCTCTTTAACTGCGTTTCAATTCCATAAGGTACGATTAAAAGACAATTCACTAGATATGTACTATCAATACCTCGAAGTTTCAATTCCATAAGGTACGATTAAAAGCAGCCGCACAATTGACTGTATAGGTGTAATATGCAGGTTTCAATTCCATAAGGTACGATTAAAAGATTTTGGTTCTGTTTCGGCTTCGTCTTCTCCTTCTGTGTTTCAATTCCATAAGGTACGATTAAAAGTTAGCAAAACAATTTATGATGAAAGCACAAACTTTGTTTCAATTCCATAAGGTACGATTAAAAGACATTAACACTATGGCAAAAGGCATTCCTGCTGGGTTTCAATTCCATAAGGTACGATTAAAAGGAGCCTGCTCCTTCTTCTGCTGAATAATGGGTGTGTTTCAATTCCATAAGGTACGATTAAAAGGCTGCTGGTGGTGGCTGGTGTCCGCTGCTGGTGGGTTTCAATTCCATAAGGTACGATTAAAAGTAAAAACCGCGAAAGCGAAAACATAAAGCCGCTTAGTTTCAATTCCATAAGGTACGATTAAAAGTTCATTCAGTGCAGAAAACTCTACTGCCGGTGAGACAGTTTCAATTCCATAAGGTACGATTAAAAGTGTGGTATCTCCAGCATTGTAACCTTCCCACCTTATGTTTCAATTCCATAAGGTACGATTAAAAGAGTTACCGGGAAATTCAAAGTATATTTCCTTCCCTTGTTTCAATTCCATAAGGTACGATTAAAAGAAATGATTATACGATACCTGATTTGCCGAAACTAAGTTTCAATTCCATAAGGTACGATTAAAAGTAGCATATCGTATACTTTCTTAGATAAATTCAACGTTTCAATTCCATAAGGTACGATTAAAAGACTTTCTTTTACATTTTTTTGAATACTTAACATGTGTTTCAATTCCATAAGGTACGATTAAAAGCCCGTACCTATGAATTAAACGCTCCATGCGGTTGTAGTTTCAATTCCATAAGGTACGATTAAAAGTCAAAGACGATAACGAAATAATATGCTTTATCTCTGTTTCAATTCCATAAGGTACGATTAAAAGTGCGGACACGTGTGTCTGTATGGCGGTGCACTTGCAAGTTTCAATTCCATAAGGTACGATTAAAAGAAGGATTAATCCATAATCAATGGATTTATGGAGGATGTTTCAATTCCATAAGGTACGATTAAAAGTGGTTGTGAATGACCGTGAAAAAGCTATTCAGTTGTTTCAATTCCATAAGGTACGATTAAAAGAAGGTGATAGACTTTATTTCGTCGTTCTACGCCAGTTTCAATTCCATAAGGTACGATTAAAAGTCTTTGAAAAATCCTTATTAGTCGGCGTCACGTGGTTTCAATTCCATAAGGTACGATTAAAAGTAAAGATGGCGAAATTGTTCCGGCTAAATGGTCTTTTGTTTCAATTCCATAAGGTACGATTAAAAGACAATACCATATTACAAGTTATTATAGCAGCTTTGTTTCAATTCCATAAGGTACGATTAAAAGGGCTGAATCCAGGTGCACACGGTCGGCTGAATCACGTTTCAATTCCATAAGGTACGATTAAAAGTATTTTTACAATTGGCACACGGTCGGCTGAATCACGTTTCAATTCCATAAGGTACGATTAAAAGATGTATCGCCTGGCAATCCTATTAACTTCATACAGTTTCAATTCCATAAGGTACGATTAAAAGTGTGCTATGTCCCATTTGTCCGTCCTGATGTCATATTGGTTTCAATTCCATAAGGTACGATTAAAAGCGGGTGACAAAATCTTAGATACTCACCTTGGTAGGTTTCAATTCCATAAGGTACGATTAAAAGATAGTAATTTTTAAAAATATCTAAGTATGCTAGCCAGTTTCAATTCCATAAGGTACGATTAAAAGCCTTCATTTCTATTTCTCATATACACTGAAAATGAAACTCTTTCCGACTGCAAATATATAAAAAATATGAGAAAAGAATGTCGATACTTAATCCTATAAAAAAGCTTAAGCATCGACACTCTTATAAAAGTCTGTGTTTCAACAAGTCAAAGAACAATCGAATAATTTATATTCTACAATGTATAAAATGATAACTCATCGACAACTACACTTTTAAAGAAAAAGATCTAAGTCAGCACATTCTTTACCTACAATCACTTTATCCATTGCATTTTGAGAAGAACCACTAAATATGATAATACTATCTTCTTCTTTTTTCATAAAAGCATCACATTGCATCAATAGCTCCTTTAATCGGACCTCCGAAATTTCACCTTCAAATACAGAATTTTGAATCCAATTCAAATACCTACGACATAACTTCAGCATCTTACCGACTCTCCGCTCCCCAAAATCATATACTAGAATCACATACATCTTTACCAGTACATTTTAAATGGTTTGTATTCTTCCATTGCTAGCAAATGTTTGGCCAGTTTATAACACTCCAGTTTAACCAAATGACGATAACTTACAGATCGTTTCAACGACTTATGCTGGATTGTTTCCTGCAAACGATCCTCCAATGCTTTTACAAATATCTTCTTTCCTGAGGAATTAAGCAAGCATTTATTCAGCTTTCGATCAAAATGTTTCTCCTGTATTTCTTTTCGGTTCAAGACTTTAAAAATAACCCGGTCCACTAGAATAGGTTTGAAAATTTCGGCTATATCCAGTGCCAAAGAGTACCGACGCTCTCCTGGCTTGTGCAAATAACTTATGGTAGGATTCAATTGTGTTTGGTGAATAGCACGCAAACAAATTGTATAGCATACCATATTACCCAATGAGATCAACGCATTTACCTCATTCTGTGGAGGACGTTTCGTACGACTTCCCATTTCAAAATCGTTCAAAATCAAATTAAATGCAGCATAATAATACTGCCTTATCTGACCTTCTATACCCATTAGCTCTTCAGTACTTTTTGTCTGAGGTATTTTTGATGAAAGATTTTTTATTATGTTTATCAACTCTTCCATATCCTTCCCCCTCCGATTGTAATATTGAAGGTTCTTAATCATATTACAGGCTGCTCCTTCAATAAACTTCTGAGCAATACACATTCTTTTTTTATTATTTTGGTAATGAGAAGTCTGTGCCAATAACATTCTACCGGAAAGCAGACTGTCTTTGGGCATAAATGAGCCAGTATAATTTTCATAATAATCAAAAAAATGAACAGCAATGTCTTTCTGTCCCAAGAAATTAAACAATGAGCTATTGGCACGTAATGAACCAAACACATAAAATTCACTAATATCTTCCACAGGTAAGTAACGGGGGTGAGCAGTAACTGCCATTCCTTCATCTTCTTCTGTACAAAGAGTGAATTTCAACGTATTATCTTTTCTTTCCAAAATTCCAGGATTAAACAAATAAAAAGTTTTTTTCATTCTTCCACTTCCTTACTGTAACAAAATTCAAAATAACTACAACTACGACACAAAGATTTTTGAACCAACGAAGGACAATTCTCATCTAAGATAATTTTCTCAATATTCTCCTTCATTTCTTCTATCTTTTCTCGATCAAAATCACTCAGAATGACCGGCTGAGTTTTCCTTAAAACTGGATATTCTAGTAAACCTGTCACTCCTTCTATTCCATTTTGTTCAAATACATAAAGGTAATACTTTACTTGCCATTCATGAGCTTTTTCTACCTTGTTTGATTTCTTAATTTCATGAATCATCTTACTCTTGGCATCATAATAATCGACCTTTATTCCATCCAGTTCTATTTCTTCATATCTTTCCGAACGTTGTGGATAAGAATCTTCATGAATCAACTTTCCTTCGAGTACCAGGTCAGAGGTATGTTCAAAATGAATACCACTCGCAAACAGCCAAAGCTTACGTTTACAGACCTGATAATAATTAAAATGTGTACCAGTGATTTTCATGTTTGTTTATTATATTATCTCATAACAATCCTGTTTCTTTTCAATACAACCTTGTTTTTCATCATAGAATAATTCCTGCGCAATCCACACATCCCAATTGTCATCGTAACTCCTTCTATCCAAATGATAAGGATATACGGAAACTAGCAGTTCATTTGCCTCAATATAGCGTTTCTGTTCTATCAGACTACAATATTCGTCTTTCAGATTATAGCATAACACCTCAATTTTCTGATTATTCTGATCCATTATCTCATCAGCCCAATCTCTACACATCCCAGCAATCCATTTATCTAAAAAATCAGAGGTAGAATTCAATCCTTGATCATAATCTTGTTTCTGTTTTTCAGAATACCCTTCTTTATACACTTCATTGCAAACATGTATCAAATCATCCTCAGATAAATCACACTCGTTTAACTGTAACATTACGTTCCAGGTATTCCGAAGTAACTGGTCATCATAAAAAGGAGTTTTACCCATAACTTTCTCGAAAAGATGCACATCTGCCATTTTCTTGTTACCGGAAGTATCTGCTAATTTTCCACCACGATTTACACGTCCCAAACGTTGAATTAATGAATCTATAGGAGCATTCTCAATATAAGCTGTATTGTAATCAATATCTAGACTGACCTCAACAGCCTGTGTGGCAACTAATAGCTGAGGGCGTAGGTTTCTATCCTCATTCGTCACAGAACGTTCAATCTCTCTCCTCGACCTTTGATTGAACCCGCCATGCAATATCAATTTCTTTGAATCGTCGAAATCAATCGCCTGATAAATTAGCTGACAAGTCTTCACATTATTGACAACTACCAGTACCGACATGCCTCTCTCTAAATCTGATTCTATCTGCCCGATATATTGACCTATATTTTCATCTGCATGGCAAACCAGATGATGACGTTTTCTTCCCATTACACACGCATCTGAAGGAAAAGCAGAATCGGGACGAATGATTCGAGAATGATCTCCATCATAAACTTTCTCTATTATCTGCTCCAGCAAGAAATCAGGAATTGTAGCAGACATGAACAAAAACTTAGCCCTGAAAAAACTTCTGAAAATTTTCACCGTACCCAGCATTTTTCCTGTCAGAAACGCATTATATGCATGAAATTCGTCAATGATAAATAAAGCATTCTGACATTCCAGCATAGAGAACTCCCATCCTTTCCCATGACAAGGAATCCTTAAAAGTTGATGCAAGGTCATAATTTTTATTGGATAATAGACCTCACGCGATAAAGAGTTCAAACTTCTAGCCTCTTGTTCAACTTCTGCATAATTAGATATAACACTCGAATATTCCTCACACAATTCATTATATATAAAGTTTAAGGATTTAGAATGTTGTATCATTACCTCAGAACGGTCATATACTTTGCAGAGGCGGGTCATCATCGCATTGATGGAAGCAGTGTAAGGAAGTAAATAAAACAAGCGGTTCCCTTTTGACTGGTTTGCATAAACCCAGCTCAAGGCAGCTTCTGTCTTACCGGAACCTGTGGGAGCATGTAAGATGGCATCCCCCTTCCATTGCTGTAGCTTCTCCTGAAAATGACGGAACGGATATTTTGTCGACTTGTCACACGGCTGGAAATCATCTAAAGAAAGTATCTGATAGTCTGGAATTTCTATTTTTCCTCCCGATGCAAGATGATCGGCAGCCTGCAAAAAAGCTCTCATTAAAGAGAATCTTTGTCTGTCTTCTACACAAGGAATCACTTTTTTCTGTTTGCTTTCTCTGAACATATAGCAAAAATTAGACGAAATCCTGTCAAGCTTCTCCTTTCTGTAAACAAACTCTGTTAAGAATAAAGAAAGCCATGACTGCAAGGTTTCCATACACATACTTCCTTCTGAGTCACGTAAATAAGCTCCTTCATCAATTGAAATACTGATTCCATTTAAATCTAGCATGCACAATGACTTTTTGCAAGAACGTGACTCCACACTTTTATGATGCGTCGCAATTGCAAATAATACCGCATTATCCATCTCCAAGAAAGTTTCTGCAAACCAAACAGATACCAATTCATGACGGATACTGGCATATTTATCTCCATTCAGTCTTTTCTGAAAAGTCGGATGCACTTTCCCCAAATCATGTAATATAGCAGTCTGCAAAAAATTTTTTTCTATAAAAGTTCGCGCATCATCGGATAAAGACAGTGACTGAAGCAACTTCAGTCCTGTCTCTATCACCATACAGGTATGTTCATATAAAGTGGTTCCGTCACTTTTTGCTTTAATCCTCTTTATTTCCTCTACATTCATATCGTAAAAGTATGCATATAAAAATCTACAGGCTGTTCATCCTGAATACGATACAGATTAGAGTTCCTGACATACACACCTTCACCTTCTCCGCGGATGGCTACAAACATCATCGGATTGACAGGTACTCTTCCATTTCCGACTTTTTCACCTTCGGCATAAGACTCAGCCAGTTGCACCAGTTGTCCAGGAATCGTTTCACTCATATCAAAAGGAATCATACAGCCTTTTACGCAACCTTCTGAAATCTGTACCACTTCTTTTATACAGACTTTCTTTACCTGAAGCAAATCCTGCGAACGTCCCAACGCCGGAGTTCCTACCGGAGATTCAAAAAAACTAATCCAGTCCAGACGGTCAATCCAAATAGTCAAGCAAGGATTAGTATGAAACTCACGTATATAAGCATCGCTCCCCTTGTCATGATTTTTTATCTTCTTCCCGTCAAACTGTAATCTTCTACGGGTCTCTATATCTAACGATACAGTATCATAAAGATACCGGAAACCCACCTTCACTTCACCGGGAGAAACAAACCGCCCCAAACAACAACCTATTATTCCTAGAATAGTAGAATATGGAGGTACTGGCATGCATAAAGCATTCCCGGAAAGAACAAAAGGAAGACGGGGAGTCGCTGTCCAGCCTGAGAACTGTATTTCCAGTACTTTATCCATTATCTTAAATATTTATCTACGAACACCTCTACTATCTTTATCGGGCTATCAACCATAAAGTCATCACCAGCCAATGCCTTTACCTCTTCTTCATTTTCCAAATATCCTTTCCGGATTCCTATACAGACAGGTGTCTGAAGTTTGTCTTTATAATCGTCCACAAGTTCTTTCAGTAAATCTATATTTAATCGTGGACGCTCACCGCTTCCAATATATAAATTATTGAAACAAGGATTCGCTGATAACATTCCTGCAAATACAATCACTTTAGGAGATACATCTGCCCCAAATGCAGCCATTTTAGCTCCTCCACGCAAATGTACCAAACCTTTCAATAAACCCGCAGCACGCTCTTTTCTTAATTGTTCTGCATTCTGTACAGTATAAATCTGCACATTTTTCTGTGGATTTTCCTCTATAAGAGAATTTTTATACCTCTCTACTAAATCTTTTGATAATTCTACCCGTGACGATGTATTCACAAAACTACCTAAACGATAGCATTCCAGATTAAAGAATCCCTCCAGATGAGTGGAATAAAAGCGGGTTGAATAAGGCAAAGGAGTACCGTCTTTAGGAAAAACAAAAGCATTATCCGTTGTCAGTGCACGCATTTTAGGAATTCCTTTCAAAATAGAAGTTTTGAAGGGTGATGTGCGTTGAATGCTTTCCTCTCCTTTAGAGCCACTCTTCATATAGCCAAATAAATCATCTTCCGGATAGGTTACTGGATCCAGTTCTGTAGCAATCTTAGATGTAGCGCCTTTCGCATTTGTTTCAATTACATGTAACTCACTGGGCTGCCATCCGTTTTCTTCATTAGCTGTATTTCTAAGCCAACGACGCCATGCTTGTGCCGAAACATAAGGTACATCTTCCTTGCGGCCATTGACAGTTTCTTTAAAAGTTTTCGGAATTACTGTATTTTGGTCTTCTCCCGTAGCCAATCCGGAACCATTTAAAAAAACAGCTGTTGCATCACACAATACGTTTCCTGTAATGTTTTGAATTTGTTCTGACATAATTATTTATTTTTAAGGTTATTATTAAAGTATATTGAAAAAATTTCATTGAGTTTCAGTTTGAAAGCAAATAGAAAAGTTCTGAAGGCATAATTTCCCCAAGGATCATAAATCAAATCATACTCATTCCATTCTTTTCCACTCTCGTTCAAACGTTGCATTATGGAATAAAACCACACAATTTGTGAACGTAAATCACTACGCGGTATCGAACGTTTTATCTTCTCACACAATGCGACATATTTAGAGTCATCAACAATACTTTGAAATCTGTAATCTGTATATTGAGCGGTAAATTTATTGATACGATCTAACCATTTCTTTATATCAGGATCTATCTGCTGAGATGAAAAATATATTTTATCTTCCCAAGATGGCAAATCCTCCTTATTCATATAATACAGCCTTAACAGAGAACAGATTCCATATACATTTTTCTTCCCCTCTATCGTATAGAACAGCGGATATAAATGGTAAACACCTTCTTCCCAAGCATTCTCAATCACCAGTTCATCTAGAATAGAAAAATCTACATCATTATTCTTTTCACCATATCGAAAATCCAAAATTCTGTCAATAATTTTCATCCGTTGATACTCAGAAGCCTGGTTCAACAGTTTGATTATTTTTACACAAAAACGAGAAACCATCGTTTCTTTTACATTCACCAATGGTATGGCAGACACAGAAGTTCCTTTCTGATAATAAAAATGCACTAATTTATAAATCTGAGTACAACGATATAAAACAGGTAGCTGTTCAGGGTCATCCAGAATAGCTAGTTGACAACTCATTGACCAATCACCTTTTTCAGTTGCTCGCAATAAAATTCTACCCAACAACGACGCATAATCATTCTTTATTTCGTAAGCATCAGTCTTACTCAACACTATTTCATCTTTCGCATCTTTATATTTCATTATTAACCCAGAAATATATTGAGCCATTGCGGTCAGTTTCTCCTTATGAATGACCTCCCAATATGATTCAAAGAACTTCACGCTAACTCCTTCAAACTTTTTAGAGGGATAAAGAAATTTCCACTCTTTTTTATCAGACAAACATTCCAAAAAGCCAGAACTTAAAAAAGAATCATTCAAAATATGCTCCAATTCTCCTCTATGTCGATTACGCAATACAAACAATTGTCTAAGTAATTCATTTGGTACTCGGTCTATGAAGCAACTAGCTCCTGCTCCTGAATTTGAAAAACTCCACAAATTAACATCTGCATGTTCACAGTCAGCCTTACATCTTTCCATCACCTCCAGGGCTTCCAATACATAATTACCCTTAGTAACCCCCTTCATATTCTCAATTGGCGCATTTGTTGCAACGACATCCCTTACTTTATCAACCAAATCATTTACTTTTTCCTCTACAAACTCCTCACAAAACTCCAAAGCTGTGGAATCAATAAGTAAAATACCTTTTTTATATATATAAGCACAGAAAGGAAGGAACTGCAACAATACCACACAAATAGGGTGCACATGATAAGTCTGTATAGCCATAGGAAGGGACTGAGCATCAGAGCCAAGCCCTCCTAATAATGGGAACCAGCATCTGTTCAAAGTCAAGTCTTTCTTTCTCGCCTCCTTTTCTGGTACACCCAAACTAACCAACGTGTCCAACATAAAATCCGAAAAACTTTTAGAATAATGTAGTCCCGTTAGATTACACAGCTTATCCCCTTCCGATTCAAAGCCGTCCACTATCTTATATAATAGTGTTTCATATATTTTTTCTCCTAATTTCTTATCATTGTACAATGGTCCGTTTTTAGTAAATAGCATTGTATAACTTTTAAAGCGCAAATTCATACTCATCAATGAGTAAGGAAGATCATCACATACTTTCGCAATCATATTACGCAACAATTTTGTTGTAATGTCACGTACACTATTCAATCCGGCTAATGCTTTTACCGTCATCAAAGCATTATTAACCATCGGATTTCCGGTATAATGATTAATTATATTCATAGTTCAAACAATAAAGTTCTCAAAATCAACATTATTAAATCTACAGTAAACACCAGCAACTCCACATTTTTTCTTTGAATTAAATTTTAACCACCAGACAAGCTTTACATCAGTTATTCTATTTTTGTACATAGAATAATTGAAATTTAGTATATTTGATTTATCAGACATAATAATCACACCATATACTTGCAAATCTGCCGGGAAGTTGTTTTTACTTTTTTTCAACTTTCAGGAATCCAAAGCCCATAGAGCCAAGACTTCCCGCCGAGGATTCATAAAGCAACTTAATCAACTCCATAGGAGCTGATATCTTCAATCTGCACATAAATCCACGCACGCTGGTTTCCTGAGGTGTATCAGTTTTAATTTTTACCAACGCTGATTTAGGTTGGTCCAAAACCTCCATCCGACAATCCTCCACACAAAAAGGGCATTTAGTACCATAAAACAAAGAATACTTTTCAATAAGCCCTTTAAATAAAATGTAAGATGAAACAGAATCCGCAGGAGACAGATAATCGACTTTCTTCCCTTCATGACGAAGCTTCAAACATATCGGCGACAAAGTACGGAAAACCATTTCTTCCACAAATTCAGGAGAAGGCATTACCTCTACATTGCGTACGATAAACTGTACAGCCGATTTACAGTCACCTATTTCAAAAACCTGATTCATAAACAGTCCCTGAATGAAGCACTGGGTACTTTTTTCCGGCAAGAAACTAAGTTGCCATTCTACCATATCCGATAATATCTGCAACCGTCCTTCCTCGCGCAATATTCTGTATTTTTCTATCAGCAGACGGGAGTAAGAGAAAAACTTGAATGTTTTCCCATTCTCCTTACGGAAACCATTCTCATGTAACCAGGTTGCATAGTCCTTATTTGCCCGGGCAAGAATCTTGTATATTACACAAGACTGCTCATACTGATAATTAATTGGTAACCGATTTCCGAAGGCTTTCTTATTAACTTCCAATGTAAGCTTAAATCTCATAACATTATAATATATGAAGTTCCTTAACTAAGTCTTTCGATTCACTACAATACGCATATAAATCGTTAGGGACAATTATCCCTTCCGCAAATGCGCGCTGAAGCATTCTTTGATATTTTTCAGCATGATCAACCAGTGGATATCCACCCCATCCTTCTTCTGTAGGATTCTGCTTAATCCATACATCAAAAATATGATTATAATATGCATCTGTTATCACATCCAGATCTTTTAACCGATGCACTAACGCAGATACAGATATACCATACGAGTTCTTCAATTCAACAAGTTCTTCCAATGACAGAGCACTCCGCTTTTTTCCTATATGCATATAAACGACATAACCAGGAAAAAGCAATGCAGATGCAAATTTATGGCAGCATTTTTCTTTCGTCCGAATATCAAGTGATTCTATAAAATCAAATAAGAGGTGTCCTAGTTCATGCAAAGCGGTAAACCTCTTCCGCTCTACCCGTAATGTCTGTTTGTTTAATATAACAAAAGGAATATCTTTATTTATCCAGCCGCTAATTCCATCAATTCTCATATCCAAATCCAGCTCTAAAACTTTTATACCAGCCTTTTCCATGATTCTGCAAACAGATGGCAGAGAATCATCACCTAATTTCCATTTTGTCCGCAAAATCTCAGCCGCAGACTCCATATCCGACATAGAAAGAAAACGTTTACTAGAGAAAGGACACTTATAACTCGTTGACATTCCTAATTTATTTTCCCAAAAAAGATACTGCCGCAAAGCAGAACTGATTTTTTCCTTCATCATTTCCTCTTCTTTAGCCGACAATATTTCTCCTCTACGAAAATTCCATCTATCAACCATAATAGATTGTGTCCCCTGTAAATATTCCAAAGAAATTCCATATACAGCCAGCAAGGCATCAAGCACTTTAGAAGAGGGCTGCATCAATCCTCTCTCATATTTTGACAAAGCTTGTTTGGAAACTATCTGATTTATACAGTCACATACTTCATCTAAAGTCAGACCCCGCATTTTCCTTATACTTTTCAATAGATCAGGTTGTATCATACTTTATTCAAATCTAACATCAACAGGTTTACAAATATACAAAATTTAAATAATATAGTAAATAACAGAATATAATTTATTTTGATTTTAAGAATATTACTACAATATTTTCATAAAAAATCAAAGCCATATCAAGCTCTTTTCAGAGAATGATATGGCTTTATAATTTCATCTATATAAGATTAAACTTATCTCTACATAGCCCTCACCAAACTATATCCATCTTTTCAAACGATAATATCTTTCATAGATATCTACAGGATAATTTTCACTCAAGTCTGATGAACTATGCAATATCTCATTCTGAACTTCTTCAAAGTCACCGCAACACATTTCATCTACCAGACCCGTGTCATACAGTTTCTTTATTTCAGGCAGTAATTCCATAGCATGCATATCTATCAGACTATTCGCCAGCATACCTATAAGCATGCCATCGCAACACTGACAAGTTTCCAGTCTGCCATCGTAAAAGCTCAGCAGATGGCGGAACCACTCTATGACTTCCAGACGGCGCTCTGGCTGATAACGGCAAATCCGGGCTACAGCCTCGACTATATGAATACGGGCAAATGAATAAAGCCCCGGAGTTTTCATATATTCCATTAGCTTGTCCAGATGGTCTTTTCCCAACATATAAAGCGTAGGCACGTAAGCTTCTTCCGCCGCATCTCCAAAATGGAAATCATAATAGTCCTGATTCTGACACAGCGACAGCAATACAGTCGACAAGGATTCTTCATTACCGACTTCACCCAATAGTACGATACAATGCAGAAGCTCTGTATCAGTCTTGCTATCCCAGCATTCGTCGGGTATCTCTCCGCAGGTATATCCTGTTTCATAAAGCACAATCTGTTCTAAATCTTTTCTCAGTTCATCCCGAGGCACTGCCAGAATTGACTTAATCAACTCATCAGACAAATAAAACGCATTATCCGGATTACTTAATAAAGGAATCAGCCATTCATATTTTACAGACAAGTTCTCAGGATAACCGGTGTACGTAAAAGAATATCTTTCGGTATCTGTCTCATCATCTTCATCATTCTTATTCGAAAATAATCCTGCAAAATCAAAACCCGAGTATTCACGTCCTTCCCTAGGTTTGTCCATGTCTGGCAATACGAACAAAAAATCATCTCCCAAAGCCTTCTGAAGCTTAGTTACATAGGCAGACAGCTCCAGGCGGTTGTCAGTAAATATACAATGCCTTCCGTCTTTTCCAAATGTATATTCTATTAAAGGAATATCCTCTGTATCTTCCTCCAAAAGGAACTGAGTAAGATTAAATGACGAATCTGGTTCTATGCCTCCTTCCTGAGCAAATGAAATCACTCCGTATATCAGATTATGAACCTCCTCGTAAGAAACTTTCTTCAAGTCTTCACATTCTTCCATCTTTTTCAGCAAGTCTGCATAATCCGATTTATCGAGGCTGAAATACCAGTGACTATCTTTTACTCCACAGCAGAATGTATCAATGAGATAAATTCCTACTGTATAGGTTTGCTGCGGGTGACACCGGGTTACCCATACCATCAATTCTCCACAGTCTTCCCATCCTTCTGTGAGATAACAATCACCAATGGGCAACTTACGTGCTCGCTGGCGGATATATTGTTCTGGAGATAATGCTTTTTGTTGCTTTGACATGATTATCTATTTTATTTTTCACAAAAATAAAATATTATTTCTGTAAATCATTTTTCTCCGTCCATCATTTCCCAAAGTCTTCAGCATATGTTTCAGAAAAGATGTACAAATTATGTCATTTATTTGTACAAATTATTTTATCTTTCGTACAAACTTCCAAAAAGTTTGTACAAAGTTTTAGCAAAAATTCAGCATGTTTTTCATAAAACTTCAGCAATGGTTTTGGCAATGTTGCCCAGCAATCTGACAACACTGCCAACTATCCTGTTTTTCTGATGTATTTAACCTACTCCAGATCCTGTAAGTTTTTCATTCCTTGCTCTATTTCATCTACCGAACGTTTATCTACATAGCGATAACATATATATCCTGCCATCATCCCCACAGACAGCATCAGGATATCGAAAACAACCATAAGCAGATTGCGGTAGTGATGATGAATAAGGAAAACAGAGATAAAAAGTCCCAGTGTAAGAAAGGGAGTACACCAGATTTCTATGCGAAGCCTGCGCTTATAGGATAATACCCAACGGTGGAGTTCGAGTAAGGTACGGGTAGCCAGATTGAATTTATACAATACATGTATGTTCCATAGTGAATATAGAATGAGGAGTGGAAACACGATGTAGAACATCCAGAGAAGTTCTTGTCTGATAATTACTCGGGTAGCTGCTAGCGGAAACAGAAACAGCATGCCTGAAAGTACAAAAACGGCAATTACATTGGCCCCTATCAGACGGTCGCGGGCGCTCAGGGTACGTTTTTCTATCATTCTTTTTATCGCTTCATGATTGATGATTTCATTCTTCTTCAGTTGTTCACTAAGCAAGTTCCATTGATTTTTCAGTTCTTCAAGTTCCATAAAGCAGACATTTATTGGTTCGACATATTTTTCAATTTTTCACGGATACGGTTCAGACGGACACCGACATTGTTTTTCGATATTCCCACTATCCGGGCTATTTCATCGTAGCTTCTTTCTTCCAGCCAAAGCAGGATAAGTGCCCGTTCCAGCGGATTGAGTGCGTGTATCAACCGGTAAAGCTCACGCAATTGCGACGATTTGTTTCCGTCGTCTTCGGCAAAAGCTTCGAAATTGACCGGTAAGGTTACAGCCTGAATCTGATGTTTTGATTTCCGCCAGTACGAAATGCATGTGTTCAGGCTGATGCGGTATATCCACGTGGCTGGAGAGCTTTCGCCACGAAAACTGGGATAGGCGCGCCAAAGGTTCATTACTATTTCCTGATACAAGCCGTTCAACAGTTCATCGTCGGTTGCATACATGTAACAGACTTTATAAATGACTCGTTTGTGCGACTCAATCAGCAGGAGAAAGTCTTTTTCTTGTTGCAGGGTTTTATTCATACAGCATCTGGTTTCTACATGTTTTTTACTTTATTTAGTCGCTCGTTCGGGAATATACTTACATCGATATCATAAAAAAATGCGTAAAGGAACAACAAAAGGCTGAATCCTGACACGAGGAAACAGCCTTTTTAAAGAAAAAGCGCCACCCGGAAATTTTCCCTTTCCGAAGCGGCGCTTAAGTAATATTTATTTTATCAAGAGGCAGGATTATTTATATTCGTCCCAGCTCTTGATAGCGATATCGTCGATAGTCATCGTGCAGAATGCATGGATAAAGGCACTTGCCAGACGTGCATTTGTTACCAGAGGAATATTCAGGTCGACTGCTGCACGGCGAATCTTATAACCGTTATCGAGTTCTCCGGCAGAAAGGTCACGCGGGATATTTACTACCATGTCGATCTCTTTCTTATGCAGCATTTCCAATGCCTGCGGATGTCCTTCTTCGCTCGGCCAGTATACGCGGGTATTCTCTATTCCGTTTTCGGCAAGGAATTTTGATGTTCCGCCTGTTGCAAAGATATTGTAACCTTTTGCCTTCAGTTCCTGAGCAGCTTTCAGCATTTCTACTTTCTGCTTTGGTGTACCGGTTGACATCAGGATATTCTTTTCCGGAATGCGGTAACCTACTGAAAGCATTGATTTCAGTACAGCACACGAAGTATCTTCACCGATACATCCTACTTCTCCGGTTGAAGCCATGTCGACTCCCAATACAGGGTCTGCTTTCTGCAAACGGTTGAATGAGAACTGACTTGCCTTGATTCCAACGTAATCGAGTTCGAACAAGTTCTTTTCTGGTTTTTCTACCGGCAAGCCAAGCATAACCTTTGTTGCAAGTTCAATGAAGTTTATCTTCAATACCTTGCTCACAAACGGGAACGAACGGCTGGCACGCAGGTTACATTCGATTACCTTGATATCGTTTTCACGGGCAAGGAACTGAATGTTGAACGGACCAGAGATATTCAGTTCTTTAGCAATCTGACGAGAAATGCGCTTGATACGGCGAACTGTTTCTACATACAGTTTCTGTGGCGGGAACTGGATAGTTGCATCTCCTGAGTGAACTCCGGCAAACTCAATGTGTTCGCTGATAGCATATGCTACGATTTCTCCGTTTTGTGCTACAGCGTCCATTTCTACTTCTTTGGCATGTTCGATGAACTGGCTTACAACAACCGGATGTTTCTTCGATACATTGGCTGCCAGCTGCAAGAAGCGTTCCAGCTCTTCCTGATTAGAACATACGTTCATGGCTGCTCCTGAAAGCACGTACGACGGACGAACCAATACAGGGAATCCAACTTTCTGTATAAAGGCGTTGATATCTTCCATTGAAGTCAGAGCGCTCCATTCAGGCTGGTCTACACCGATGCGGTCGAGCATAGCCGAGAACTTGTCGCGGTCTTCAGCATTGTCGATGCTCTTGGCAGAAGTTCCCAGGATATTTACTTTCTGAGCATCCAGACGAAGTGCCAGGTTGTTTGGTATCTGTCCTCCGGTTGACACGATAACGCCATGAGGATTTTCCAAATCGAGGATATCCATTACACGTTCGAATGTCAGTTCGTCGAAGTACAGACGGTCGCACATATCGTAATCGGTAGATACTGTTTCAGGGTTATAGTTGATCATAACCGAACGGTATCCTTCTTTGCGGATAGTATTCAGCGCCTGAACACCGCACCAGTCAAATTCTACTGACGATCCGATACGGTAAGCACCCGAACCAAGAACAACGATACTCTTATGGTCGCCCAAATAGTGTACATCGTTGGCCACGCCGCTGTAAGTCAGGTACAGGTAGTTGGTCTGTGCCGGATATTCGGCTGCCAGCGTGTCAATCTGTTTTACTACCGGCACGATGCCTACACTCTTACGGTGATTACGAACATCGATGATAGCATCTTCCATTTCTCCTTCGTAACCGATAGCACGTGCAACCTGGAAATCGGAGAATCCCTGACGTTTTGCCTTGTACAGCAAATCGTTTGGAAGCTGTGACAGCAGCTTGTGGTTGTTGCCCCATTCGTGAAGTTCCTTCGAAGTCTGCATGATGTTCATCAGCTTGTCGAGGAACCACTTGTCAATCTTGGTGAGGTCATGAATCTGGTCTACTGTGTAGCCTGCACGCATAGCCTTTGAGATGACGAAGATACGTTTGTCAGTCGGTTCGCGCAGTGCTTTGTCGATGTCTTCGATAACCAGCTCCTTGTTTTCCACGAAACCGTGCATGCCCTGACCAATCATACGAAGACCTTTCTGGATGGCTTCTTCGAATGTACGGCCGATAGCCATCACTTCGCCGACAGACTTCATGCTTGAGCCCAGCTCACGGTCTACTCCGTGGAACTTACCTAAGTCCCAGCGAGGGATTTTACATACTACATAGTCCAGTGCCGGCTCGAAGAATGCAGAAGTTGTTTTAGTAACCGAGTTCTTCAAATCGAACAAACCGTAACCCAGACCCAACTTGGCAGCAACGAAAGCCAACGGATAACCGGTTGCTTTAGAAGCCAAAGCTGAAGAACGGCTCAGACGAGCGTTTACTTCGATTACACGATAGTCTTCCGATTCGGGGTCGAACGCATACTGAACGTTACATTCTCCTACGATACCGATGTGACGGATAATACGGATTGCAAGTTCACGAAGTTTGTGATATTCACTGTTTGTCAGTGTCTGTGAAGGAGCTATTACGATAGACTCACCGGTATGAATACCCAGCGGGTCGAAGTTTTCCATGTTACATACTGTAATACAGTTGTCGAAACGGTCGCGTACTACTTCGTATTCTACTTCCTTCCAGCCTTTCAAGCTCTTTTCTACCAAAACCTGCGGAGAGAAAGAGAATGCTTTTTCAGCCAGTACGTTCAGTTCTTCTTCGTTATCGCAGAAACCAGATCCCAGACCTCCCAGTGCATATGCCGCACGGATGATAACCGGATAACCCAGTTCTTTGGCAGCACGGCGAGCGTCTTCGATGTTTTCAACAGCTTCACTCTTGATGGTCTTTACATTGATTTCATCCAACTTCTGAACGAACAGTTCACGGTCTTCTGTATCCATGATAGCCTGTACCGGAGTACCGAGTACACGTGCATTGTATTTCTCGAATATTCCTGCCTTGTAAAGAGCAACACCGCAATTCAAGGCTGTCTGGCCACCGAATGACAATAATACGCCATCAGGACGTTCTTTGGCAATAACTTTCTCTACGAAATACGGAGTAACAGGCAAGAAATAGATTTTGTCTGCCACGCCTTCTGAAGTTTGTACGGTAGCAATGTTCGGATTTATCAGGATAGTTTCAATACCTTCTTCCTTCAACGCCTTAAGTGCCTGCGAACCTGAATAGTCGAACTCACCAGCTTCACCGATTTTCAAAGCTCCGGACCCTAACAATAATACTTTCTTTATATTTTCTTTCATTGTTTTCTTTTGTTTTTAATGGATTACAGCAACTTTACAAACTCATCGAACAGGAACTCTGTATCGGTAGGACCGCTGGCAGCTTCCGGGTGGAACTGTGCAGAGAACCAAGGGTTCTTCTTGTGGCGGATTCCTTCGTTAGAACCATCATTCATATTGATAAACAAAGGTTCCCAATCGGCTCCTAATGTATTATTGTCTACGGCATAACCGTGGTTCTGTGAAGTAATGAAACACTTTTCTGTTCCTACCATGCGAACCGGCTGGTTATGGCTGCGGTGACCGTATTTCAATTTGTAAATTTTTGCTCCTCCTGCTTTCGAAAGCAACTGGTTACCCATACAGATTCCGAAAATAGGCAGCTTTTCATTTTGCATAGCTTTACGAATGTTCTGTACAGCAGCATCACAAGTATCAGGGTCACCCGGTCCATTTGAAATGAACAGCCCGTCGAACTCAAGCGAATTGAAATCGTAGTTCCAAGGTACACGGATAATCTCTACATCACGTTTCAGCAAACAGCGGATGATATTCGATTTCACGCCACAGTCCACAAGAACGACTTTCTTCTTGCCTTCACCTTCGTTGTAACGGATTACTTCCTTGCATGACACCTTATCTACGTAATTTACTCCCGCATAAGTTGCTTCAGGAACATTGTCTGGTTCATCATCGAAAACGATTTTTCCCATCATCACACCATGTTCACGCAATACCTTGGTCAGCTCACGTGTATCAATACCTGTAATACCAGGAATCTGTTCACGCTTTAACCAGTCACCCAAGCTCTCTACCGCATTCCAGTGAGAATACTTTTCACTGTAGTCGCTTACAATAATCGCTTCGGCATGAATCTTTTCACTCTCCATAAAAGTAGGCAGACCGTTTGCTTCGATTGTGAAAGGAGGAACTCCATAATTGCCCACCAGCGGATAAGTCAGCGTCATTAACTGACCTGCATACGAAGGATCGGTCAAGCTTTCCGGATAACCGGTCATTGCGGTGTTGAACACAACTTCACCGGCTACCGGCTTCTCATAACCGAACGACTTGCCATGAAAGCGGCTCCCGTCGTCGAGGATTAATGTAACATTTCTCATTTTCTATCTATATCGTTTTCTTTAATATTGTTTTTCTTCTTTATATAAAGGCACCAAAACAGCTAGCGACTTCGTTCTGTAACGTTTCAGAACTGATAAATCTCTTCTACGTAATTGATAAATGCCTGATTGACGAGTTTCACCCCACCCGGTGTCGGATAATCACCGCTGAAGTACCAGTCACCTAAATGTGCCGGACATGCCTCGTGCAATCCATCAAGTGTCTGATATACGATTTCAACCTTTGCCTGTGTACCAGCCGGAGTCAGCAATTGTACCATCTTGGCAGAAATTTCTTCGTCGGTGAATGGAGCATAAATCTCTTTCACGTAATTCACCATCTCTTCCTTCGGAAGTCCAAGCTGTGCTTTCGATTTACGGTATGCTTCTTCTATCACATGCTGCATTCCTCTCTCTTCAAGCAATGCTATCGCGGCCTTGAAAGCAATGAACTGTTCCATACTTGCCATATCAATACCGTAATAATCAGGATAGCGCACCTGTGGAGAGGAAGATACAATCACAATTTTCTTCGGATGAAGACGGTCGAGTATACTGATAATACTCTGTTTCAAGGTAGTACCACGTACGATACTGTCGTCTATAATAACCAGATTGTCTTCATAAGGAATCAAGCTGCCATAAGTTATATCGTACACATGTGTAGCAAGGTCATTACGTGTATTTCCTTCAGCAATGAAAGTACGCAATTTGATATCCTTGATTGCAACTTTCTCACTACGTATACGCTGTGACAGAATCTGTTCCAATTCTGTATGACTCGGCTTGTGTCCCAGGGCCTCAATACGCTGCACTTTCAGTTCATTCAGATAGTTATCGAAACCTTCCAGCATTCCATAAAAGGCAACTTCTGCTGTATTCGGTATAAAAGAGAATACGGTATGTACTACATCGTAGTCTATTGCCTTCAGTATCGGATTAACCAGTTTCTTACCCAACAGTTTACGTTCGCGGTAAATATCGATATCACTTCCTCGACTGAAATAAATCCGTTCGAACGAACAAGCCTTCTTTTCTTTCGGCTCATTGATTTGAGCCAGACGCATTTCTCCCTTTTTGTCTACCAGAATAGCTTGTCCGGGCAGTAACTCATGAATACTGTCAGCCGGCACATTCAATGCTGTCTGTATAACCGGACGTTCGGATGCCAGCACCATGATTTCTTCATCCATATACCAGAATCCCGGACGGATGCCCCATGGATCACGTACAGCAAAACTTTCACCGCTACCAGTCAGCCCACATATCACATAACCTCCATCCCACTTCGGACTGGATGTCTTCAATACGTTAGTCAAATCAATACGGTCTTCAATAGCATGTGTAATATCCATACCCTCCAGCCCTTCAGCCTTACACTCATTGTAAAGACGCTCCACTTCACGGTCCAGGCGATGTCCCACCTGTTCCAACATGATATATGTATCGGCATATTTACGAGGATGCTGTCCGAAGGCAGTAATGTCGGCGAATATTTCATCCACATTTGTCAGATTGAAGTTTCCGCACAAAGCAAGATTCTTGGCACGCCAGTTATTGCGACGCAGAAAAGGATGTACATACGAAATACCACTCTTTCCTGTTGTAGAATAACGTAAGTGTCCCATATAGAGCTCTCCGGCAAAGGGCAAGCACTTTTTCGCATATTCAGCATCATGAAGCTGTTCGGCTGTAAGATCTTTGAAATAGCTGTGTACCGTTCCGAATATTTCAGTAATGGCTCCAGCTCCCAATCCTCTTTCGCGGAACATATATTCCTCTCCCGGATCAGCCTGAAGTTTTACACACGCAAGCCCCGCAGCTTCCTGACCGCGATTATGCTGTTTTTCCATCAGCAAATACAACTTATTAAGCCCGTACATCCACGTGCCATACTTTTCCTGATAATACTCTAGTGGTTTCAGCAAGCGAATCATCGCTACTCCACATTCATGCTTTAGCGGTTCCATATTATTTCGTATCGTTTAGTTGGCTACTCTATATATACAAAAATACCTGAACTTACTGAAAAGTAATTCCAGGTATTTTTATTATTAACGCATTTGCTTAAAATCTTACAAAAGAAAAAATCAGAATGAGTAATGCCTAATGTAGCATTATTCAGAAAAAAGGAAAGCTTCGAGGAAAACAAAATCCCGAAAAGACCTCTGTTTTCCACCACTGCCTGAATCAAATTCTGCAATCTCGAATCCGGAGTAAAACCTTTTTTCTTTACCTGTTTCACTAAACTACACATTAGGGTACATCACAATTCGGGATGCAAAGATAAAGATTTATTGGCATATTTCGAATATGTTTCTTAAAATAATCTACATCTTTTTTAAAAGCTTATCTCCCAACTGTAAAAAACAGGTCATACAGGTTATTCTTGCCAGCCTCCTCCAAGTGCTTTATAAAGATTTACCATACTAATCTGCTTGTCGCGTACGGCATTACTCAAACCTATCTGAGCGTCCAGATATCCACGTTGTGCATCCAGCAAATCCATATAACCGATAACTCCGTTCAGATATTGAAGCTGTGCAAGGTCAAGAGTACTTTTCGATGCCTGTTCAAGACGCAGACGAGTTTCATAGATTTCCTTTATCTTATTAAATTCGGCTATGGCATTATAAGCATCTTTAAAGGCATTCAGTACAGCTTTTTCGTATGCATAAGCTGCTTGTTCGCAAGCTGCCTTCTTTGCTTTCAGCATCGCACGATTCTTTCCCATAGCAAAAATCGGTTGCAGAATGTTAGCACTCAACAAATGGTAAGGCGATTTCAGTACATCACTCAATGCAGCACTCTCGCTGCCATAAGTAGCAGTCAATGTTATGCGAGGGAACAAATTGGTAAAAGCCACTCCTACCGCAGCATTTGCAGCAATGACAGCCTGCTCTGCCTGACGGATATCCGGCCGGCGCTCCAGCAGTGCTGAAGGCAAACCTACAGGTAAACTGGCAGAAAGCATAACATCTTCGGGCAACACCGAACGTTTGATATGATGTGGATATTCGCCACTCAAAAATGCAATTTCATTTTCTTTCAGAGAAATCTTACGCTCCAAATCAGGAACCAATGTTGCTGTTCGTGCCAACTCCACCTGTGCCTGACGAAAAGCAGTTTCAGAAGTCAGTCCACCTTCGTAACGCACGCGCGCCAAATGCAAACTTTCCCGACGAGCATCTACTGTCTTTTGCACGATAGACAATTCATTATCCAACGCAACCAGCTCAAAGTAAGCCTGAGCAACCTGTGCAACCAGACTCATACGAAGCGCACGCTGATTTTCGACAGATCCCACAAATTCGGCAAGACTCTTATCGCGTGCCCAACGAAGATTGCCCCATAAATCAAGCTCCCACGAAACAGAAGCCTTGGCATCAATCTCATAACCGGATTTATAATGATTGCCTCCATAATTTTCTGCTTCCTTCTCAGCATACACCTTTGCACCGACTGCCGGGAACATATTTGCATAATCAATGCGTTTCATTGCAGCCAACTCCTTAACACGCGCTGCGGCTATCAGCATATCTTTATTATACGACAAGGTCTTACGTATCAATCCTTGCAAGGTCGTATCGGTGTAGAGCTGTTCCCACGGATAATCTCCGATGGAAACTGTGTCTACACTCATGCTGTCGAGCACATCGGGCAAGTCCAGTTTCGGACGAGTATAATGTTTGCCCAACTGACAACTGCCCAAAAACAACAGAGTTGTCAGCATGTATAAAAAGCGATAAGTATATTTCGTTCGTTTCATACGTTTCAGGTTTTGTTAATTAGCTTTTTTTGTTTTCAGCTTGTTTTTCGCCTTATAAATCATCACAAAGAAGAAAGGCACAAGCAAGATACCTACCGTCACGGCGACAATCATACCAAAGAATACACCCGTTCCGATAGCTTGACGGCTGGCCGAACCCGGTCCGGTTGCAATAACCATAGGAACCATACCCAGAATGAAAGCCAGTGATGTCATCAGGATAGGACGGAAACGAAGATGAGCTGCATGCAAAGCTGCTTCCACCAGATCTTTTCCATTATCTACTTCCTCTTTGGCAAACTCAACAATCAAAATGGCATTCTTGGCTGCCAGACCAATCAACATAACCAAACCAATCTGGAAATAGGTATCATTTTCCAATCCACATAAAGCTACGCCGGCGTACGCTCCAAGCACAGCTACCGGAAGTGAAATAAGCACGGCAATAGGAATACTCCAACTTTCATACAGTGCAGCAAGGAACAAAAATACGAACAAGAATACCAATGCGATAATGGCTCCGGTCTGACCTCCCGCCTGCTTTTCCTGATAAGAAAGTCCACTCCACTCAACACCAATGTTACTTGGAAGTTTTTCGCGTGCAATCTGTTCCAGAATCTCCATTACCTGTCCGGAGCTGGCGCCATTGGCTGCCGTACCGCGAATAATGGAAGTATTAAACATATTGAATCGCTTAATACTACCCGGACCAGTCGTATAATCGGTTGTACCCAGTGAAGTCAGCGGAATCATATCGCCGTCACTTCCTCTCACGAAATACAAGCCGATATTGTCACGGTGCTCACGATAAGGGGCCTCAGCCTGAATATATACACGATAAATACGGTTGAACATATTAAAGTCGTTCACATATACCGAACCTGTATAAGCTTTCATGGTAGAGAAGACATCTGCCATCGGGACTCCCGACAATTTGACTTTATCACGGTCAACATCGAAATACAACTGAGGTATTTCAGCCTGCAACGAAGTAGAAAGCCCTGCAAACTCCTTACGTTGCGAAGCATAATACATCAATGTATCGGTAGCACGAACCAGATCATCATAAGTTGCATCTCCACGAGCCTCAAGCTGCATTTCGAAACCACCTGAAGTACCCAACCCCGGAATAACAGGAGGAGTAGACAAATAGACCTTGCACTCAGGATACTGCTTCAGTTCATCCTGAACATCCTGCATGATTTGTCCGATAGTTGTATCATCTCGCTGTTTCCATTCTTTCAGTATCACGGTAAGCTGACTGCGGGCCTGACTGGTTCCTACACGCGGACTACTACCGGTAACGTTCTGAACATATTCTACAGACGGATCTTTCATCAGGAAAGCTACAGCTCTGTCGGTTACCTCACGGGTTCTTTCCAGTGTAGTACCTTCCGGAAGTTCAAGCTCTACAGTAAAGAATCCCTGATCTTCAGTAGGAAGGAAGCTGGTAGGAACCAGACGGTGGAACATAAATATACATATAATTACGATACCGAAACCGACTATCACCCGACGCGGATGTTTAACAACTCGCTTTATACCTGCTACATATTTAGTATTTCCAATAGCAAGCCATTTATTGATGAATGTAAACACACGATTTTTCGGCTTATTAGGATCGGTTGGCTTCAAAATGAGCGAACACATTACCGGGCTCAAAGTCAATGCTACAACTGTAGAAAGGATTACAGATACGGCAATAGTCACACTGAACTGGCGATACAGCTGACCTGTAATACCTGACAGAAAACTTACCGGAACGAATACTGCCGCAAGAACCATTGAAGTTGCAATCAAAGCACCTGTCAGTCCGTCCATAGCTTTCTTAGTAGCTTCATATGGACTGAGCTTCTCTTCTTCCATGATACGTTCAACATTTTCTACTACCACAATGGCATCATCCACCACAATACCGATGGCAAGAATCAATCCCAGCAAAGTAAGCATATTAAGCGAGAAGCCGAATATAAGCATAAAACCGAATGTTCCGATCAAGGAGATGGGCACAGCCACAATCGGGATAACCGTTGCACGCCAGCTTTGCAGAGAAAGGAATACCACGATAATAACCAGAACCAATGCCTCGAACAAGGTTTTATATACCTCATGAATAGATTCTGAAATATATGTCGTTATATCAAACGGTATCTCATACTGCAATCCTTCGGGGAAATTCTTACTGATTTCCTCCATCGTTTCCTTTACTTTTTCTGCTACATCCATTGCGTTTGCACCAGGCAACATGTAAATACCTAATACAGCCGCATTACCTCCGTTTATACCACTCTCCGTAGTATACGAGGAAGCTTCAAGCGAAACGCGTGCAACATCACGCATACGGATAAGCGAACCGTCGGCATTGGCACGAAGCACGATTTCTTCGAACTGGCTAACCGTAGAAAGACGGCCCTGAGCCGTGATAGGAATGGTAATATCCAATCCGCTGACCGGCTGCTGTCCCAGCACACCAGCTGCCGACTCACGGTTCTGGTCTTTTAAAGCATTCTGAACATCCTGTACAGTCAGTCCAAAATTAGCCAGTTTGGCCGGATCTACCCATATCTGCATCGCGTAATAGCGGCTACCGATATTTGACACACGTCCTACTCCAGGCACACGACGAAGCAAGTCGAGCACATTGATTGTCGCAAAGTTACTCAAATAAATTTCGTCAAACTTCGGATCATCCGAACGAAGACAGATGGTCATCAACTGGCTGGCTGCCTGTTTTTCCACCGAAATACCATTTTGGACAACTTCGGCAGGAAGACTCGATTCCGCCAGCTTGATACGGTTCTGTATTTCTACCGCAGCCAAATCAGGATCTGCTGAAATATCGAATGTTACAGTTGCCGAGAAACCTCCTGAGTTGGAGCTGTTCGACTCCATATAAAGCATACCAGGAGTACCGTTAAGTTCCTGCTCTATCGGTGTAGCAACAGCCTGCGATACAGTCACGGCACTTGCACCCGGATAAGATGCACTGATCTTCACTACCGGAGGAGTGATTTGAGGGTACTGGTCTATCGGCAACATTTGCAGTCCGATAATACCCACAATAACTATTAATATAGAGATGACAGCCGAAAAGACCGGTCTGTCGATAAAGAAACTCACTTTCATGAATCGTAAAGTTTAATGGGTTAATATGGTTAATCCTCTTTCTGCTCTTCCGACTCTGCCTTCGGAGCCTCACCTACACGGACTTTCAGTCCCGGAGTCAGTTTGTGGTAACCTTCTGTTACAATCATTTCTCCCGGTGCAAGCCCTCTTTCTACTACCATATTATTCTGGAATTCAGGTCCAAGTTCGATAAAACGCTTTTCTACAGTAGAGTCACGGCGCATTACGAAAACATAGGCTCCACCCTTTTCTATAATCAATGATTTTTGTGGAACAACGGTAGCATTTTCACGTACATCAAGCAAAAGTTTTACCTTGGTAAACTGTCCCGGCAAAAGAACATGCTCAGGATTTGCCATTTCTGCACGTACGGAGAATGTTCCGGTTTTCGGATTAACCTGAGGCTCCGCAAAATCTACTACACCTTTCTGTTCGTATACACTGTTGTCGGGCAAAGTAATAGTAACAGTAGGCTGCCATGAGCGAGTAGAATCTTTCTGTCCCAATGTAACATTACGCTCCTTACTTTTCAGATAATCGAGTGCCGTCATACTGAAATCGACAAGCACTGTATCACTTTTCACGATAGTAGCAAGCAACGATTTACCGCTTCCGCCTACTAAAGTTCCCAAATCGACGTGTCTTTCACTTATCTGACCGGAAATAGGAGAACGAACAATCGTATATCCCAATTCAAGTTCTGCCTGATCCAGATCAGCACGGCTCATACCAACACTGGCCACAGCCGTTTCGTATGCAGCTACAGCATTATCAAGGTCAAGCTGGCTGGCAGCATTCTGCTGATACAACGGCCGGATACGTTCCAGGTCACGTTCAGCCTTACGAGCCTGAGCCTCATCTTTCTTCAACTGCGCACGTACCTTATCGGCTTTGGCACGATACTGGTCTTGATTGATAACAAAAAGTACCTGATTACGTTTTACATATGTACCCTCGGCAAATAACATCTGTTCAAGGAAACCTTCCACACGGGCACGGACCTCGACGAATTGTTGCGCACGAATACGGCCTACGTATTCTCCATACAATTCTACATCCTGTTGCTGAACAGGAGCAACACAAACTATAGGAGCTTCAGGCTCAACATGCTTTTCTCGTGTGAGAAACAAATAAAGTGCAATGATAATGACGATGCCGATTGCAGCATAAATACTCTGCTTCTTTTTTAACTTTAATTCTTTCCTTGTCAAAAAACGTTTCATACTTTCTTTTTGATTTTTTATTATTAGATGCCATAGGAACAAGGGCAATACCTGTGCCAAAGGTACGAAAATATTTTTGTATATTGAAAATCAGAGCATCATGACAAACGAATATAAACAGAAGTTGAGGATTTTTCTGATAAGTTGTGGAAATTATCCACAATCAAGCCACATTTTTATTCCCCATTTTCTCTTCTCCTATCTCCCTATAAAAAGAAACATGCAAAATATTTTCCTCGTTCTTTTCTAAAAGAATCAACACCAACATTCAGATTCCCATGATGTTTTTCCTATCTTTTTCATGCTTTCAGAACGGGAAAGCTCGCCTCTGAATAATATTTTTGCTAACTTTGCATCCGAAAAAAATCTTTAAACAAAATGATATTAGAGGAACATTTAGAAACTACTGTAAAGGTTCACGACCAGCAGTTGCACCGGCGAGTTGATCTTTTGCTTCGTACAGGAAAACTTTTGGTAGAGAGTTTGGCTGATACCAATCGAATTGTGAGAAACATGAAGCGTACAGCAGCTTATTTAGGTATTCCCGAAGAAAAGTTGCACATTAACGTAAGTTTCACCATGCTGATGGTGAATGTAAGTGACGGCGATTATTCGTTTACAAAATTCCAGCGAATCGAAGGACATGGCGTAAACATGACTGCTATTTCTGAAGTGAGCAAACTCTCATGGAGAGCTATAGAAAATGACTACACGCTCGACCAGTATGAAGAAGAGCTAGAGAAAATACGTACCAAGAAGCGTAATTATACTCCCCTGCAAGTCGCTATCGGAGCAGGTTTTGCCTGTGGAGGATTCTGTATTCAGTTCGGTTGCGACTGGATGGCATTCTTATATGCGTCTATTGCCGCTATTATCGGTATGCGCGTAAGACAGAAATGTAACGAGTCGGGCTTGAATCATTATATGGGTATTGCCATTTCTGCATTCATTGCTACTATGATAGCATGGGCCTCTACCTTCCTTCCTGCCGAATGGACTAATACTCCGTGGCATCCGTTGCTGGCATGCGCATTGTTCATCGTGCCGGGGGTTCCATTGATTAACTTTGTAGACGATATGCTCGACAATTACATACAAGTAGGTATCGTACGTGCAGTCAATACCTTGTTAATGGTGGCAGCTATGGCATTCGGTATTGCCTTTGCTGTAAAATTATGTAGCATCGCCGACTTCTTCCCGACTATCAGTATGGTTCCTCACCACGCTTATTGGGAATATGCACTTGCTGCAGCTATCTCGGCCATGGGCTTCTCTATGATCTTCAATATCCAACGCCGGTTATTATGGGTAGTAGCTATAGGAGGAATACTCGCTGTATGTACCCGTAATTTCGTAAACCTTGGACCAAGCACAGACAACATTGGTCTGGATATGGGTCTGGTTATCGGTTCGTTTGCCGGTTCTGTATTGGTTAGCTTAATTGCAATTAAAGCCGTACACTGGTTCCATGTGCCCAACCATGTGCTTACCATCCCATCTGTCATCCCTATGATTCCGGGAGTATTGATGTATCGCATGCTGTTCGGTTTAATCAATATGAACGTTCAGTCAATCGATCAAGTTACCCCGCTGATGAAGGCTATCGAAAGTGGTGTAAACTCAGGACTGGTTATTATGTGTATTGCACTAGGCGTTGCTATTCCTAATATCTTCGGACGTAAATATATCGCGTCATCAAAGAACAAACGTCTTGCAGCTATCTTGAAAGAACGTAGAGCAAGAGGTAAGTTTGTAGAATGGTAATACAGACAATATAAATAAGGAGTAAGTAAAGGGCGAAAAGTTAAGATATCCAAATATCATAATCTTTCGCCTTTTATATTTGTTTAAAGAAAGAACTGCCTGTTTCAGGCAAATAATAATTCAATATAAATATATACAATATTATGATCAGACTAAACGTATTTATCAGAGTAAAAGAAGAAAAACGTGAAGCACTACTCGCTGCTGCTAAAGAACTTGTAACAGCATCTCAAAAAGATAAAGGCTGTATTGCTTACGATGTATTCGAAAGTGCAACTCACCACGATGTACTGATGATTTGCGAAACATGGAAAGATGCAGAAGCATTGTCAGCTCATGAACATACTCCTCACTTTATGACACTGGTTCCACAGATAGAAGAACTGGCTGAAATGAAGATAGAGAAATTCGAATTCTAAAATACAGTATACGGCATTTGTCCTCTGATGGAACAAATGCCGTATTTTTTTATAAAGCATTACATTTCAAACTTTGTATTCCGCATATCTCCTGTTTCAGCAAACGCTATATGCATCTTCAGTGCATTACGCAATGACATAGGAGTATGACATCCTTTTCCTTCCGAAAGCTTCAGATAATCCCAAAGCAGCTCTTTATAATCAGGATGAGCACAGTTTTCAATGATACAACGTGCACGCTGTGAAGGTGACTTGCCACGCAAATCGGCAACGCCTTGCTCGGTAACCAAGATGCGTACATCGTGTTCAGTACTGTCCACATGCGAAACATGAGGAACAATCGATGAAATAAGTCCATCTTTAGCCGTAGAAGGAGTAGTAAATATGGAGAGATAGGCATTTCGTGCAAAATCGGCCGAACCTCCAATTCCATTCATCATCTTGCTGCCTAAGACATGTGTACTGTTGACATTGCCAAATATATCTGCTTCCAGGGCTGTATTGACCGCTATTATTCCCAAACGACGAATCATTTCGGGATGATTGGTTATCTCCTGCGGACGCAACAAGACTCTTTCTTTCATCACGTCAATATTATCGTAAAGCATATCCAGACGGTCATCAGACAATGTCAACGAACTTCCGGCAACAAAACGGATGCGCTCTTGCATCATCAGATCGATAACTGAATTTTGAATGACTTCCGTATACATGGAAAATGCCGGGAGTTTTTTATCGGCTCCCAATGCTCCTAACACAGCATTAGCTATATTACCTACCCCTGACTGCAATGGCAGAAATTCTCGTGGTATGGCTCCCCGCTGATATTCTCCCAAAAGAAAATCTGCAACATTCTGCCCAATCCGACTAGTAGTATCATTCAGTGGAGTAAAAGCTGCTATCCGATCTCGTTCATTCGTGCGAACCACTCCTACAACCTTTTCCGGATTAACCCTTACACTGATACTTCCTGCGCGATCATTTACCCGATAAATCGGAATCTCTCTTCGGTATGGTGGAGCATCAGGAATATAGATATCATGCATTCCGGTCAACTTGCTGGCATGGGCTTCGTTTAACTCAATAATAACTTTATGGGCAACCTGTATCAAGGTAGGAGAAATTCCGACCGATGTACTAAGCACAATATCTCCTTCTTCTGTGATGTCGGATGCCTCAACAATAGCTACATCTATATCTCCCAGAAAACCGTAACGTACATCCTGACCTATCTGCGAAAGATGCACGTCATAATACTGTACTTCTCCTGCATTGATAGCATTACGCATTTCTTTATTCGACTGAAAAGGAGTACGAAAAGCTACGGCATGTGCCTGTGCCAATGCAGAATCAACTTGACTTCCGGTAGCTCCTCCGGTTATAAGTCCAACTTTAAACTCTTTACCTTCACTGTGTAGTTTTTCGGCATAAACGGCCAAAGCAGCCGGAACAGCCTTAGGTGTTCCCACAGACGAGAAGCCTCCTATGCCTATCGTGTTTCCATTATGAATACTGGCGGCAGCTTCTTCTGCCGATATAAAAGAATATTTCATGTTGTAACAAATGTATCAGTTATAATATTTTAACAGCAAAATTAGGACAGATTGTTTAAAATAGCAATACAAAAAGCATTTTTTATAACCATTTATCAAATCACACAGAGTTCAAAAGAGGTAAAGAAAAATAAAAAGAGATATACTTTTTATTTTCAGTATATCTCTTTTTCTGAAGAGCCGAAAGCGGGACTCGAACCCGCGACTTACTCATTACGAATGAGTTACTCTACCAACTGAGTTATTTCGGCGATAATTTGTTTATGAAAAGCGATGCAAATTTACGGTTTTATTTCAACTTGCAAAATGAAAATGATATTTTTTTCAACGATAAGATTTTTTTTCATTTTTCTATTTACAGAAGGATAAAAAAAAGAACAGCATATTTTGTGTCATTCATGCCCATAAATCTCTGAACACTTCGGTAAAATACTAATTCCGTCCCTCTTCTTCAACCAAAATCATCAGAGAATGAATGAGTTCAGGCTCTCCGGAATTAAATTTCATTTCAGTTTCACCCTCAAGGTATCATTCCACAGCTTTTTTCTCTCCAAACAAAATATCATAATCTCTTTTCGATGCAGGTACAGTCCAGTCTTCCGGAATAAATTTCCACTGATTCAGCGGCTTCGGATCGAGAACTTTTACTTCTTCTATCCGTTTCATCAGATAAAAACGTAAATCTTTATCCGTGGAGTATACGATACGTTTTGCCAGTTCTGCCTTGGGAATACCAGCACCTTTTGTCAGCAAATCTCCCCCACCATTTCCACGATACGAATTAACAGCTACCTGATATGTTTTATTCATATCAAACGGCTCTCCGTTTGCCATCCTTTCTATCTTGATTTTTTCACCCTGAGGTTTCGTTACATCCACTGTATAAATAATGCCTGCTGCCGAATCGAAATTGAAACTTGGATTTTTGAAACGGCCGAACCCTTTATCTTCTTCATTAAACAACATTAAATGGTCGTCGGGTGATTTCATCTGGTTAGTCCATAAAGCATACGACATTTCCAGAAAATCCTTGATTTCTTTACCTGTCAGCTTCATCGTATAAAGCAGGTTCTCGTATTTATACAAGTTAAACATATCACTCATATAAATATCACCTTTCTTGATTTCTGCTGAGAACGAGAGAGGAGCACAGAAAGATATATCGGCACCCGTAATATCAAGCTGCAACTGATGAAGCAAATCGATAAATGCAGAAGGACCCAAATAGGCATCTTTGGTTGTAATGGTTTCTTCGATACGTCCAATCTTACGAGATACAAAGTCGACTGTTGCCTGATATTGTCCGGCAAACTCCCGCATGAAATCCTCATCAGCAGCATAGCGGGAAACATCTGCCAAAGCACCCTCTACAGATTTTCGCACAAGCTTACCTCCAGCTTTAGTCACTTTGACTGTAACATCCGAAACATATCTGGCCGCATTGGCAGGATCGACGAGTAAAACAGAATCTCCTGCCACATTGACAATCTTCTCACACCGGCGCACATGATCGTGACCCATAAATACTACATCGAAGCCCGGAACATTTTTTGCTACATCGCCCGAACCATTCTCTACAACATTATCCAGTTTATTACCTTCAGGTCCGGCATGAAATAATCCGATCAAAACGTCCGGATTCTCTTTTTCCTTGATAATCTTTACCCATTTACGTGCGCAATCCTCCATGTCTTCAAAATGCAGCCCGTTCCACAGCTGTTCGGGAAGCCATGAAGGAATGGCAGGAGTTATCATACCTAAAACTGCTATTTTTACTCCTTTCCGTTCGATTATTTTATAGGGAGTAAGATAAGGTTCTCCCGTTTTATTGTCCACAATATTTGCCCCAAGTACAGGAAAAGCACACTGTTTCACCCAACGGTCGTACACGGCATGTCCAGTCTCCACATCATGATTTCCCATAGTACCTACATCGTATTTCATATAGTTCAGCATCGCTGAAGTTACATGAACAGAAGTTGTATCGATGTAATTGTAATAATAAGCAATGGGCTGTCCTTGTAAAATATCTCCATTATCCATCAGAACAACTCCATCTCCATACTGCTCACGCTGTTCTTTTACAAATGAACTGACACAAGCCAGCCCTCCTTTGCGAGGCTTCATACTTATAAAGTCATAGGAGAAATAGCATCCGTGCACATCACTCGTTTCAATAAGTTTCAAAGTTACTTCACCGTCTTGCGAAGCATAAGCAGGACTTGTAACGCCTAAGGCAAGAACAAGCATCAACCTGGAAAATAGTTTCATCATAAATCTAGCGGGTTAAGTGATATATAAACGACAAAATGTCACATTTTCATAGTATATCCAATAAGTAACTACAAAGATAATGGAACTTTACCAGCTGCAAAACCCACAAAAAGATAAATACCTTTCAATATGGTTAAAAGTCTGTTAACAAACGGACTATCTGGCACATTCTTTGCCTCATTCTCAAATAAAAAACAGACTGTATGGCTTACATAGACTATTACAAAGTTCTTGGAGTTGACAAAACGGCAACTCAAGACGAAATCAAGAAAGCGTACCGTAAGCTGGCTCGCAAATACCACCCGGACTTAAATCCGAATGACCCAACGGCCAAGGACAAGTTTCAGGAGATAAACGAAGCTAACGAGGTACTGAGCGACCCTGAAAAGCGTAAGAAATACGATGCTTACGGGGAGAATTGGAAACACGCCGACGAGTTCGAAGCTCAACAGCAAGCATATCGTGCTCAAGGCGGTACAGGTAACGGCGGTGAATATTGGTATTCTACCGACGGACAACATTTTACAAGTGGATTCGGAGGAGAAGGTATGCATGGATTTGGTGGAAATGCCAGTGGATTCTCTGATTTCTTCGAAGAACTGTTCGGGCATGGAGCCGGCAGAGGACGTAATGCAAGAGGCGGATTCAGAGGGCAAGATATTGAGGCTTCTCTACAGTTGTCTCTACGTGAGGCTGCAACCACTCATAAACAAACATTCAGCATCAACGGTGAAACATTACGTATTACAGTTCCAGCCGGAGTAGCAGACGGTCAGGTTATCAAACTGAAGGGACATGGAGGTAAAGGAACAAACGGAGGACCCGACGGAGATTTGTATATCACTTTCGTTATTCCTGACGACCCTGTCTTTAAACGGAAAGAAAATGACTTGTACACAGATGTAACAATCGACTTATACACTGCCGTACTGGGAGGTGAAGTTACAGTCAACACATTAGACGGACAAGTAAAACTGAAAGTTCGTCCGGGTACTCAGAATGACGCTAAAGTTCGTCTGAAAGGAAAAGGATTTCCTGTATACAAGCAGGAAGGCGTCACAGGCGATTTGATTGTAACTTATCATGTAACAATTCCTACTACACTGACGGAAAAGCAGAAAGACCTGTTCCGACAGTTGCAGCAAGGATAATTTAAAACCGTACGACTATGCAGAACGATTTAATCATCATAAACGACTATTGCACACATTGCAATATCGAACCCGACTTCATCCTCATGCTGGGTGAAGACGGTCTGATAGATATCGAAGTAATAGATGATACCAGTTATTTTCCGGCTTCTCAGCTGAATGAACTGGAAAGGTATACTCATTTATATTATGACTTGTCCATCAATATAGAAGGAATCGATGCTATCCGCCATTTGCTGACAAAAATACGAAATTTACAAAATAAAGTAAGAAGTCTGGAAAATGAGTTGCGTTTCTACCGCAGATAATTCCCATAATGTATAATTTACCCCCGCTATAAAAATTTATGGCGGGGGTATTTTTATAAAAAGGGGTTATGAGGTCCTGTTTTCTTCAATATGTATCAGAAATCGTAGGTCAGCCCGATAAAGAAAGTTCCTGCCTGCTTTTTTCGAGGTAATTCTATTTTTTGTCCTTCGACTATCATATTACGGCTTCCTCCGTATAAATCATAATCGGAGGTCGTATACCCAAGCAATACCGATACACGTTCCACTTCCAAAGCCATAGCAAATCTCACATGATAATAACATGCCTTCGCATGCGAATTACTGACTTCTCCTGAAGTGGCGGGTACATGGATAATCGCATCCTTCGGAACATAATCTACACTAGTACTTAAATTGGGAGGCAAAGGAATGGTAACTCCAGGAGACACACGAAACGATAATGCCACATCATGGTCATGATTCAGATAAACAGGAGGCGAATACAGATAAACTCCCGACCGGAACGCAAACAAATACATCAAACGGTTTTCCTCAATCTGCCAGCGCAAGTTTTTATCTCTTGCTTCTCCAGAATAAGTCTTATTTCCATCTATTGGAGGAGTAAAAAAAAAAGCCTGCTCCAACTCCAATAAAACGCCAAGGTTTATATACGACATCCGTTTCTATTTCCCATGTCATATAATTGTTCGCGCCACCATAGAGTTCCCATACCCAATGCCGGTCTTTCTCTGACTTCTGCGCCATTGCTACCGATGTGCCTAAAAAAGAAAAAAGGATTATGCACCATAATCTTGTTTTTTTATTCATAAGTCATAGCGTTAGTTTAAGTTATCATATAATATTTCCGGAATAATATCTTATATTAACAAGTAACAAATGGTTTTGGAAAAAGGTTCATTGTATCTATTTCCGCTTTCAAAGCTTTAGCCAGCAAATATTCTTCGGGTTCCTCTTTCTGTGCATCCACCTGTTTGAACTTTCCTATACGTAATGTCAGTTGCTATTCACGCCTTCTTTAGCGAACATTTTCAATCCTCGAAAACGTCTTTCAAATCCGAATAAAGCTTAAAACCATCTCTTAAATTATTTTCAAAATGAGTCCTCTCCTCCCTCGAATCCTTTTTTTAATTACATTTGTGCCACATTATTAGAAAAACATATACATGGAACAATTCAGTCAAATGATTGCCACAGCCCTGAAGCTACCTGTCCATCGGGTAGAAAACACATTGAAACTGCTTCAGGGAGGTGCTACAATACCTTTTATAAGCCGTTACCGAAAAGAAGCAACCGGAGGCCTCGACGAAGTACAGATAGGAGATATCCATACGCGTTACGAAAAGCTCTGTGAACTTGCCAAACGAAAGGAAACGGTTCTTTCTACCATCGAAGAACAAGGAAAACTGACAGACACTTTACGAGAACGTATTTCCAATTGTTGGGATGCGACAGAACTGGAAGATATTTACCTGCCTTTTAAGCCCAAACGAAAAACTCGTGCCGAGGCTGCACGCCAGAAGGGACTGGAACCGCTTGCCATGCTACTATTGATGCAGCGGGAAAACAACTTATCTGCCCGGGTACGCCAGTTTGTCAAGGGAGATGTCAAGGACGAAGAGGATGCTCTGAAAGGAGCACGCGACATCATTGCCGAACAAGTGAATGAGGATGAACGTGCCCGTAATCTGATACGAAACCAGTTTAGCCGTCAGGCTATGATTACATCGAAAGTAGTCAAGGGCAAAGAAAAAGAAGAAGCAGCCTTAAAATACCGCGACTACTTCGACTTCAGTGAACCGTTGAAGAAGTGTACCTCTCACCGTCTGCTCGCCATCCGCCGTGGAGAAGCCGAAGGTATCCTGAAAGTATCCATCACTCCCGACGATGAATCAGCATGTACCGAACGATTGGAAAGACAGTATGTACATGGAAACGGAGAATGTTCCGCACAAGTAACAGAAGCCGTGAACGACGCATACAAACGTCTGTTGAAACCCGCTATAGAAACAGAATTTTCCGCACTCAGCAAGGAAAAGGCAGACGAAGAGGCTATCCGTGTCTTTGCTGAAAATCTCCGGCAGCTATTGCTTGCTCCTCCTCTGGGACAAAAGCGCACAATGGGTATCGATCCGGGATATCGTACCGGTTGCAAAGTTGTCTGTCTGGACGCCCAAGGTACATTGCTGCACAATGAAGCAATTTATCCGCATCCACCCAAATCGGAAACAGCTCTGGCCGGACGCAAGCTTGTCAAACTCGTCGAACAATATAAGATAGAAGCCATCGCTATCGGAAATGGTACGGCAAGCCGCGAAACCGAACGTTTCGTCACTTCTCAACGATACGACCGCGAAGTGCAAGTGTTTGTTGTCAGCGAAGACGGCGCCTCCATCTATTCTGCATCGAAAATCGCACGAGATGAGTTTCCTGAATATGACGTAACTGTGCGAGGAGCTGTGTCAATCGGTCGCCGACTGATGGACCCCCTTGCCGAACTAGTCAAGATAGATGCCAAATCTATCGGTGTAGGACAATATCAGCACGATGTAGATCAAAGTAAACTGAAGGCATCGCTCGACCAGACAGTAGAGAGTTGCGTAAACCTTGTCGGAGTAAATGTCAATACGGCCAGCAAACATCTGTTGACATATGTATCGGGACTGGGACCGACGCTGGCTCAAAACATTGTAGATTACCGTACGGAAAACGGAGCATTCCATTCGCGTAAAGAACTGCTGAAGGTACCGCGTATGGGAGCAAAGGCGTTTGAACAGTGTGCCGGATTCTTGCGTATTCCGCAAGCAGACAACCCGCTCGACAATTCGGCTGTACATCCGGAAAGTTATGCCATAGTAGAAAAGATGGCAAAGGACTTGAAATGCTCCGTTGCCGACCTGATAAAAAACAAGGAATTACGTAGCCAAATAGACATAAAAAACTATGTAACTGATACCGTAGGACTGCCTACACTGACTGATATTCTACAAGAGCTGGATAAACCGGGACGTGACCCGCGCCAAAAGATTCAGGTCTTCGAATTTGACAAGAACGTGCAGACTATCGACGACCTGCGGGAGGGCATGGAATTGCCGGGCATCATCAACAACATTACCAATTTCGGATGCTTCGTAGATATAGGGATTAAAGAAAACGGACTGGTACATATCTCCCAGCTTGCCGATAAGTTTGTCAGCGACCCGACAACAGTAGTCAGTATGCACCAGCATGTACGCGTACGTGTACTCAGTATTGACCATGAACGCAAGCGCATCCAGCTTACAATGAAAGGACTTAATTGATGGAAACAGAAAAACAAACATGCGGATGGTTCGTCTTCAACAGCGGACAGGTTTTGATAGAAAAAAAAGAAGACGGATATCATATTCCTTACGGACCTGAACCTCCGGTTGAGGTTCCCGTCGGAAGTACCATTCATACCATCGGAGAGATAAACGGTTATCCTGCCAAGACGTATGCTATTCATATTCCAGTAAGTGGAGATGAAAACAGTCCACGCATGATGAAGGACTTGCGTGCTTCTTTCGATGTACTTCCTCTGGAAGAATACAAGCGTGGCGGAAAAGCTTCACAAATATTGAACTGGGACAAGAACAGCCGTTATTGCCCCATGTGTGGTGTACCTACGGTACAGGTTTCCCCCATAGCCAAACGATGTCCGGAATGCCGGCAGGAGTTTTATCCGCGTATTTCTCCGGCGGTCATTGTACTTATTAAAAAGGAAGACAGTATCTTGCTCGTACATGCCCGCAACTTCCGGGGGACGTTTAAAGGATTGGTAGCCGGTTTTCTCGAACCAGGAGAAACGTTGGAAGAGTGTGTTCACCGCGAAGTCATGGAAGAAACAGGACTGACCATAAAAAACCTGAAATATTTCGGCAGTCAACCGTGGCCCTACCCCAGCGGAATCATGGTAGGATATTATGCCGAATACGAAAGCGGAACCATCAAGTTGCAGGATGAAGAACTGAGTGCAGGAGCCTTTTACAACCGAAATAACCTGCCGGAAATACCGAAAAAGCTCAGCATTGCCCGCCAACTGATTGATGCCTGGCTGGACAATAAAATTTAAAGATCAGATAAAAACATACCGGTATGAGTGACAGAAATCTATAATACCTGACAATTCATACCGGCATGCTTATTTATTTTATAAATGCAGGAACTGGCAAATGCATACCTGCTATAACCAGTCCATTCTCGCGAGCATACTGCAATAAGTTTTTACGAGTCTTTATTGCTTCCTGCTTATCCATATCATAGGTAGCACAAATCTCCGGATGTTCCAATTGCAGAGCTGCTCCATGAATCAAATCTCCAATTATCAATAATTTACCTGCCTGAAAAACAGTATGTCCGGGAGTATGTCCAACAGCTTCCATTGCTACCACTTTTCCCGGCAACGTATCACCAAAAGCAAACAGGTGCAAACGGTCCTTATATGCATTCATGGCTCTCACAACTTGTCCGTTCTTTTCGGCTTCCATTTTCATCCAACTATCATACTCAGCCTTAGAAGCATAAATTTCAGCATGAGGAAACACTACACTATCGTTTTTCATCAGTCCTCCGATATGATCACCATGAAAATGAGTAAGATATATATATTTAATGTCGGCAGGAGTAATCCCTAAAGCATGTAACCCAGCCAATAAGCGACTATCGGATGCCCCCATTCCCGTATCAAAAAGAATTTGTATACCATTGCTTTCTATCAAAAACGTACTAATGGAAGAAGGTATTCCGTTTTCGAGCGAAAGTTTTTTCATCAAGTCCTCACCAGCATCCGGAAAGAGTGAAGGAGGCATCAGTTTCGCAGAAGCGTTATCACGAATCCATGTAGCTTTTACTCCGTCGAGTACCAACGTCGACAAAGCACTATCTTCCTGCAAACCAACTTGATTACTTATTACACTCATACTATCTGCATTCATTTTTTCATTAACCTGTTTCTTGGCACTATTACCGCAACCAGCAAGTGACAATACCATAGTCACACCGAAAGCATAGCTCCATATCTTAGTCCTTTTCATCGTTATGTAGTTTAAATATCTGATTATACTAGATCTTCCACTTGCCAAAACCTTTCTAAAATAACAGATTTTTTCAGATTATCCAAAGATATTCTCACATGATTACGATTTTAACTTACTGCCAAGTCATTTCTTCATGAATAAGTCCTGATCAAGATCATATAAAAACAAGCGAGGAGAAAGAATCTTTCCATCTGCTGATTCTCTCTCCTCGCTTCTAACCGGCACGTAAAACAGACCCATCTGCTTCCGTACCAGAGAGGGTAAAAAATATTTTATTTCTTTTTCATCTTCTGCATCATGCCTGCCATCTTGCTGCCGGTAACCATCTTCATCATCTTGCGAGTCTGGTCAAACTGTTTCAGCAAACGGTTTACTTCCTGAATGCTTGTACCACTACCCTTAGCAATACGTGTACGGCGAGTTCCGTTCAGGATTTCAGGATGAGTACGTTCTTCCGGAGTCATTGAATAAATAATAGCCTCAATACTCTTGAATGCATTATCATCGATATCAATATCTTTAATGGCTTTTCCTACACCCGGAATCATAGAAGCAAGTTCCTTCAAGTTACCCATCTTCTTAATCTGATGAATCTGAGTCAGGAAGTCATTAAAGTCGAACTGGTTTTTCTGAATTTTTTTCTGAAGACGTTTTGCTTCTTCTTCGTCGTATTGTTCCTGTGCACGTTCTACCAATGAAACGATATCACCCATACCAAGGATACGGTCTGCCATACGGGCCGGATGGAACTGATCGATTGCATCAAGCTTTTCACCTGTTCCCACAAACTTGATAGGCTTGTTCACAACGGTACGGATAGACAGAGCAGCACCACCACGAGTATCACCATCCAACTTAGTAAGAACTACACCGTTGAAGTCCAGACGTTCGTTAAATTCGCGAGCTGTATTTACTGCATCCTGACCAGTCATTGAGTCAACAACAAACAACGTTTCATCCGGATTGATTGCATTTTTAATTGCTTCAATCTCGTTCATCATCTGTTCGTCTACAGCAAGACGTCCCGCTGTATCGACAATAACCAAGTCATAACCTTTTGCCTTTGCTTCCTGAATGGCATTCAGTGCAATCTGAACAGGATCTTTGCTATCCAATTCGCAATATACAGGCACTTCGATCTGCTGTCCCAATACTTTCAGCTGTTCGATAGCAGCAGGACGATATACGTCGCAGGCAACCAGCAACGGCTTACGGTTTTTCTTGGTTTTCAGCATGCGTGCCAGCTTTCCTGAGAAAGTTGTCTTACCAGAACCTTGCAAACCTGACATCAGGATTACGGCAGGACGACCTTTCAATTCGATTTCGGCAGTATCGCCACCCATCAGTTTGGTCAGCTCATCATGCACAATCTTAACCATCAACTGGCTAGGCTTAACAGCAGTCAACACGTTTTGTCCTAAAGCTTTTTCCTTTACAGTGTCGGTAAAGCTCTTTGCTACCTTATAGTTCACATCGGCATCCAGCAATGCACGACGTACGTCTTTCAACGTTTCGGCCACATTGATTTCGGTGATTTTACCTTCACCTTTCAATATTTTAAACGACCGTTCTAGTCTTTCACTTAAATTATCGAACATATATTTTTCTTGTTTTTTATTCTTCCAATTTGTCAGGGCGCAAAATTACAAAAATAATCGGATGCATCAAATCTTTTTATTCTGCCATTTCGCCTTTTTCAAGTAAATAACACTGAATGTCAGCATTAACGAATAATAGATGACTTCGGTAGTAAAACAAACATCTACCGGAGCACGAAGCATCATTCCTACTACAATAATATACAATGCATAAAAGATCTGTACTCCGACTTCCAGTCCCAAAGCAGCCTGTGTATTACCCGTACCCGAAATTCCATTGAAATAAATATTTGCAAGAGCAGCTATCAACATTGCACCGCAAACGACATATAATGCCGGAACCGATTCAAGAAGCAGTGCTTCCTCATTGGTATAAACCGACAAAATAGCCTGAGGGAAGATAACACAAAGGGCCACACATACTACCATAATAAGGAATGACATCCGGGCTATTTTATGCAGTAATCTGACAACTCCTGCTACTCCTCCCGAACCAATCAGATTGCTGACCAGTGTATTTGCCGTAGTAGAAAGCGACTGGACAGGTATTAACAGCACAACATATACGCTACGCACAATGTTGGCAATGGCAAGCTGCCGTTGTCCGAGTCGTTCAAGTGCCATGAAAAATACAAACCAGATGGCCATGGAAAGAAAATACTGCACCATGGTGAAGCAGGAAATGCGCAAGATACGCATCACCATATCCCAGTCAAAATGTCCGAAACGATTCAGCCCATATTTCTTCAAGTCAATTTTACCATACGTATACACAATAAAAAACAGCATAGAAGATGCTTCTGCTATAACCGATGCCAATGCCGCTCCACGTATTCCCATTTCAGGGAATCCACACTTTCCGAATATCATCGCATAGTCGAGGAATACATTCACCAAGGCCATGACGACAGCATTCATGGTCAGTACCTTTGTCTTGGTTATACCTATATAAAGCGCACGGAACATGACATTGACAAAGGCAAAAAGAAATCCCCAGATACGCCATGTAAAAAACTCGTATGTAGCATGAAAAATCGTATCCGAAGTAATCAGCAGACGAATCAATGGTTCGGCACATACCAGCAATATGGCAAGTAAAGCTACTCCCATCCCCAAACTGAATGCTGTACCCTGCCACATAACCGGTCCTATGGCATGAAAATTCCCTTCCCCATTACGACGGGCTATCAAAATCTGCGAACCGACACTGAACCCGAATGCTACGGTATATACACAGATATATAGCAGTCCTCCCATTGCGGCTGCACCCAAAGCTACCTCACCCACATGTCCTAAAAAAGCCGTGTCGGTGACATTGATAACATTTTGCGCAAGCAACCCCAAGAATATCGGGTAAGTGACATTCCATATTTCTTTATTCGTATACATAAAATCTGATTGTTTTTATTTTGAGACGAAAGATGTACAAAGATACGTTTTTTATGCACTTTCAACAAATGCGCATCTGTTTTTCAGCTTATTTTAATGAAAACATCTTCATCTTTTCCTGAAAGTTCGTACATAAAAATTAAAAAGATGAGGACATTTTCTCCGATTCGATATCATGAATCGGAGAGAACATCTTCATCTTTGTTTAACAACCTATATATCAATTATAAAGACTTATTTTTCCAGTCCTTCTTTTCTTAAAATTTCCATCATTCTTATTTCTCCCTCATCCGTATCTTTCACCTTTTCGCGCAAGCGCATCATTTCTTTTTTCATTTCACGAATTACCGATTCATATTCTTTCTCCCCGTAAGCATTATGATTTTCTTTCGAATCTTTCTGTAAATCGTAAAACTCCCAAGATGGAGTTGATTTGTAGTCTGAAGACCCTGTCATATTCAATCGGTCACCATACAAAAATATCAACTTATAACGCTCATTACGTACACCGATGTGGGCCGGACGGATATCATGTTGAGTCCAATAACGGTAATAAATACTCTTCCGCCAGTCCTTAGGAGTTTTTCCTGCCAGAACATCTTTAAAACTTCTGCCCTGTGTACCTTCCGGAGATTTTACTCCGGCAAAATCACACAATGTAGAAGCAAAATCTACATTCAAAACAAGTTCGTTCACACGCTTGCCAGCCGGAATACATTTGGGATAACGGATAACAAATGGCATACGTGCCGATTCTTCATAAAACATCCGTTTGTCATAAAATCCATGCTCTCCTAAAAAGTATCCCTGATCGGCAACATAGACAACAATAGTATTATCTGCAATCCCCATTTCGTCTAGAGCATCCAACAGTTTTCCAATATTATCATCTACCGTAGCAGCGCAGCGTAAATAATCTCGGATCAGTTTTTGATAAATAGCTTTTCTTGCAGCAATCCGGCTCATTCCTTTTGTCGTAAAAGGAAGTTCCGGATAACGACACCACCATTTATCTGGATCAGCCGAAGCCACCTCCCAATTGTGTCCGATAGTTTCCAGTTTTTGTCCGACGAAAGTACGTCCGTTGGTTTCAGGCCCCCAGTCTAACAAATTCTCTGGTTCAGGAAACACTACGCCATCATATAAATGTCGCATACGTTCCGGGAAATCATAAGGCTCATGTGTGGCCTTAAAATGACAACACATCAAAAAAGGCTGACTTTTATCCTGAGCTTTCATCCATCTGATAGCTTTTTCTGTTACAATATCAGTGGAAAAACCATGTATACGCTCTCCAAAATTACGCTGTCCCGGCCAAGGATCATCACTATTCTTGAAAGTAGGATCACGATATTCTCCCTGATCATGAAATACAGAATAATAATCAAAACCCTGAGGTTGTGATTTCAAATGCCACTTTCCTACCAGTCCGGTGTGATATCCAGCCTTCTGTAATTCTTTCGCAAAAGTAGGCAAGGAAACATCCAAGGTATCATCTAATGTATATACCCCATTGCAATGACTATACCTTCCTGTCAATATAGCAGCACGACTCGGTGTAGATATAGAGTTTGTACAGAAACAATTATCCAAGACTGCCCCTTCATCAGCAAGCCGACGAATATTCTCTGTCTGGGCATATTCTGATAAAATACCACCATAAATACCCCAAGTTTGAGAAGTATGGTCGTCACTTAAAATAAATAATATATTCGGACGTTCATCTTTTGCTTCGCCAGCAGCCCGTAAGACTAATGTACTACCAGCCAACACCCCTGTCAGTAAATATTTCCAGTTCATCATATCTAACAGCTTTAACTTATCACAGCAAATTCTCACTCGAAAACATATAAGTTAATTAACTCATCCCAAGTAAGTTTATGTCCATCTTTCCACCACAAAGGTTGAGTCAAGTCACAAAAATCATGATTCTCTACCATTTGATTCATCAACAAATCATGAAGTTCATTCTTCTTTTCAGTTAACTCATCAGCCAGATTTACCAGTTCTCCCGGATCCTTCTGCAAATTGAACAACTGTTCGGTTATCTTACCTTCCACATTATAAATAATATACTTATAATCACCAGAAACTACAGCTCGCTGCTGATTGGAATAAGCAAGAAAAACCTGTTCACGTATCTGTTCCTGTTTTCCTTCCATAACCGGTTTCAACGACTTGCCAGTAACGGATACAGGTACGTCCAATCCCATCAAATCACACAAGGTAGGATAAAGATCATACAAATAGCACAAAGCATCTGAACGTTTACCTGACGACAAACCATCCGGAGTGATAATAGCCATCGGTACTCCAACGCTATGCTCATACAGACTTTGTTTACCGATTAGTCCATTCTGCCCCATAGCCAGTCCATTATCTGATGCAAATACAATAATCGTATTATCCATATTCCCACTTTCTTCCAAGGCATCAATAACCCTTCCAATCTGTAAATCAACCTCACTCACCATACCATAATACAATGACAATTCTTTCTTCAACTGATCTGGAGTACGAGGAACAGGTAGTAATTGTTCATCCCGGATGTTCAACTCACCATTATCAAACGGATGTTCTGGCAGAAAATTATCCGGAACAGAAAGTCCTGCCGGACTATATTTCTTTCCATAATCAGGCAAAATATTTCTCGAATCATGAGGAGAAGTGAAAGAGACAAATGCCATAAACGGCTGATTATCATGTTCCGTAGTCTTCAGAAAATTTATGGCTGCATCAGCATACATTTTCGAAGAAAAGTTTTGCCCTGCAAAAGGCGGCTCATCATATTTTCCAGTCGGGTCAAAATGATGTAAGCGAGGAGCACAATGTCCATTTTCTTCATAAGGATGCATTCCTCCGAAAAAAATATTATCTCCTTCGGTAAAGGAACGAGCAAATGAAGCATGGTCTGAATGCCATTTCCCCGTAGCAAATGTCCGGTAACCGTTATTTTTCAAATGCTCAGGCAATGTGATCTGCGAAGCTGGTATCTTCATTCCATCACTTTGTACCTCGAACACTCCCCTTCCAGTAAGCAACATAGCACGACTAGGCATGGATAAAGCTCCACACAAAGCTCCATCGGAGTATAGGTATCTCTGTTCCCCAATGCAGCAATGGCATCAGCCTGCATATCATCGACTAAAATAAACAACACATTTGGTTTTACAGCCTCTCTCTGGCATCCGCTTAACGCTACAGCAACCATGGAAGCAGAAATAAGTTTCTTAATATTCATCATAATATTTCTGTCTTTAATAAATGCCTATTTCATCTATAGCAGTTCAAAGTCATCTCCATCATCTAAAACAGGAAAACGTTTTCTGAAGCTGTCCAACGGTTCACGGGCAAGCAATGCTCCTGCTACCTCTTCTTTACCGTCAGTGCACGCAACCAATATCTTACCATAAGGACTGATTATCATACTTCCACCATCGTACAGACATTGCGGATCATTTCCTACCCGATTCACTCCTATTACATAACACTGGTTTTCAAGTGCCCGAGCTTTCAGCAATATATTCCATACTTCCCGGCGACTGGCAGGCCAGTTGGCTACATATATAACCGCATCATAATCATTCCGGCAACGCGACCATACAGGAAAGCGTAAATCGTAACATATTTGTAAAAGAAAGCGAAAACCTTTATAAGAAACAATCACTCTTTCATCTCCCGAAGTGTATTGCTTATCTTCACCCCCAAAACCAAACAAATGCCGCTTATCATAATGATACACCGTACCGTCAGGACATACAAAATAGAAACGGTTGTAAAACTTCCCTGCCTCTCTAACCGAAAGACTTCCGGCTATAGCACACTGACGCAAAGCAGCAATCCGGCACATCCATTGCAAAGTTTCTCCTCCTTCATCCTCGGCTATTTCCATCGGATTCATACTGAAGCCGGTAGAAAACATTTCTGGTAAAACAAATAAATCCGTATCACAATGCTTTTCTATCAGCTGTTCTACAGCCATACGGTTTACTTTCGCCTCCTCCCAAACTATATCTGTCTGTAAGACTGTCACCTTTATAAATGATGTTTGTTTATTCATTTCCATATCCGTTTCCATAAATTCAGTACGCCCAAAGGTAATAAAAGTAGCCTGATTTAGATGTTGTTTACAAAAACTTTGTTATTTTTGTAGCGAAATTGAGTTAATGTATCAACAAATGAACGTATTAGAACTAAGTGAACAGGAGATTATCAGACGTAACAGTCTGAATGAAATGAGAGCGATGGGCATCGATCCGTACCCTGCTGCCGAGTATGTAACCAATGCATTTTCGACTGATATAAAAGCCGAATTTAAGGATGACGAGGCAGAACCGCGCAAAGTATCTGTTGCAGGACGTATCATGTCACGCCGTGTTATGGGTAAGGCTTCTTTCGTTGAGTTACAAGACTCTAAAGGTCGTATTCAGATATACATTACCCGCGATGATATATGCCCTGATGAAAACAAGGATTTATACAATGTAGTATTCAAACGTCTGCTCGACCTGGGTGATTTTATCGGCATTGAAGGTTTCGTATTCCGTACTCAGATGGGTGAAATTTCTATCCATGCACAGAAACTGACTGTTTTGTCAAAATCTATCCGCCCGCTTCCTATCGTAAAATATAAAGATGGTGTAGCTTACGATAAATTCGATGATCCAGAACTCCGTTACCGCCAGCGCTACGTAGACCTGGTAGTAAACGATGGAGTAAAAGATATATTCCTGAAACGCAATAAGGTATATAACTCTATGCGTGAGTATTTCAATTCGAAAGGATACATCGAAGTTGAAACTCCTATCCTGCAATCTATCGCCGGAGGAGCTGCGGCACGTCCGTTCATTACTCACCATAATGCACTTGATATTCCTTTGTATATGCGTATTGCCAGCGAACTTTACCTGAAACGTCTGATCGTAGGTGGATTTGAAGGTGTATACGAAATCGGAAAGAACTTCCGTAATGAAGGTATGGACCGTACTCATAACCCAGAATTCACTTGTATGGAAATTTACGTAGCCTACAAGGATTACAACTGGATGATGAAGTTTACTGAAAATATGATCGAAAAGATCTGTATGGATGTAAACGGTACAACAGAAGTTAAGGTAGGTGATAACATAATCAACTTCAAGGCTCCGTTCAAGCGTGTTACCATGCTCGATTCAATCAAAGAATTTACAGGATACGACCTCACCGGAATGAATGAAGAACAGATCCGCGAAGTCTGCCAGAAACTGAACATGGAGATAGACGATACAATGGGAAAAGGCAAGCTGATAGACGAAATCTTCGGCGAATTCTGCGAAGGAAATTATATCCAGCCTACTTTCATCACTGATTACCCTATCGAAATGTCACCGCTGACTAAACGTCATCGCAACAATCCGGATCTGACTGAACGTTTCGAGTTGATGGTTAACGGAAAAGAACTTTGTAACGCATATTCAGAACTTAACGACCCGATCGACCAGCTTGAACGTTTCGAAGAGCAGATGCGTCTGAGCGAAAAGGGTGACGACGAGGCTATGATTATCGACAAAGACTTTGTTCGCGCACTGGAATACGGTATGCCTCCTACTTCTGGTATGGGAATCGGTATGGACCGTCTGGTCATGCTGATGACAGGACAAAGCACTATTCAGGAAGTATTGTTCTTCCCGCAGATGCGTCCGGAAAAGGTTATCCCGAAAGACGCTCCTGCTAAGTTCATGGAACTGGGTATTGCCGAAGAATGGGTTCCGGTGATTCAGAAAGCCGGTTACAACTTGGTTTCAGACATGAAAGATGTTAATCCGCAAAAATTACATCAGGACATCTGCGGAGTGAATAAAAAATATAAATTAGAATTGAAGAATCCTAGCGTCGACGAAGTAGCTGGCTGGATACAGAAAATAGGCTAAAATGAAACTCCCCGGGAAAATAGCAATCATGGGTGGAGGAAGCTGGGCAACGGCAATAGCCAAAATTATATTGTCCCAGGCCGACTCGATAAACTGGTATATGCGCCGCGACGACCGAATTGAAGAATTTCGGCGTCTGGGGCATAATCCGGCTTACCTGACTAGTGTGCGCTTCGACATGAGGTGCATCAACTTTTCATCAGATATAAATAAGGTAGTAAAGGAATCGGATACACTAATATTCGTAACTCCTTCGCCATATCTGAAAAGCCACCTTAAAAAGCTAAAGACAAAACTCAAGGATAAATTCATTGTGACGGCAATCAAGGGAATTGTTCCCGATGAAAACTTGATTGTGTCCGACTACTTTCATAAAATGTACGATGTTCCAGAAGAGAACATTGCTGTACTGGCTGGTCCATGTCATGCAGAAGAAGTGGCATTGGAACGCTTGTCTTATCTGACCGTCGGATGTAAAGACATTGAAAAAGCGAAGATGTTTGCCCGACAGCTTTCGGGACACTATATCAAGACATCGGTCAATACCGATGTAGCAGGTATAGAATATGCATCTGTTTTGAAGAATGTGTATGCCATAGCTGCCGGAATATGCAGCGGCCTGAAATACGGAGACAACTTTCAGGCAGTACTGGTTTCGAATGCTCTTCAGGAAATGAACCGTTTTCTCGATACAGTACATCCGGTAGACCGGTGTACAAACGATTCGGCCTACTTGGGCGACCTGTTGGTTACATCATATTCCAACTTCAGCCGTAACCGTGTATTCGGAACAATGATAGGAAAAGGATATTCGGTAAAAAGCGCACAGATAGAAATGGAAATGATAGCCGAAGGCTATTACGGCACCAAATGTATCAAGGAACTGAACAAGCATCTGCACGTCAATATGCCGATAGTAGACGCCGTTTACAACATTTTGTATGAACGGATTTCTCCAATGATTGAAATCAAATTACTGACTGATTCATTCAGATAATAAAGAAGAATATTTATGGAAAATATTAAACTTGAAATCAACAAGTCTTTAGGTTTTATTTCCAAAGACAAACTAGCTGCTTACGAACCTAAGGTAAGAGCATGTATGGAAACATTGGAAAAAGGTACAGGACTGGGAAACGACTTCCTGGGCTGGTTACATTTGCCTTCTTCCATTACTAAAGAACATCTGGACGACTTAAAAGCTACAGCACAGGTTCTGCGCGAAAACTGTGAAGTTGTAGTTGTTGCTGGTATCGGCGGAAGCTATCTGGGTGCCCGCGCCGTTATCGAAGCTATGTCCAACAGCTTCTTGTGGTTGCAAGAAAAGAAAGCAGGACAGCCTACTATCATCTTTGCCGGACACAACATTGGTGAAGATTACTTGTACGAGCTGACTTCTTTCCTGAAAGACAAGAAATTCGGTGTAATCAATATCTCTAAATCAGGTACTACTACTGAAACAGCTTTGGCTTTCCGCCTGCTGAAAAAACAATGCGAAGACCAGCGCGGCAAAGAAATGGCACGTAAGGTTATCGTTGCCGTAACTGATGCAAAGAAAGGTGCTGCTCGCGTAACTGCTGACAAAGAAGGCTACAAATCATTCATTATTCCTGATAATGTAGGTGGTCGTTTCTCTGTTCTGACTCCAGTAGGATTATTGCCTATCGCTGTAGCAGGTATCGATATCGACCAGTTGGTAGAAGGTGCGCGCAAGATGGAAGAAGTTTGTGCTAACCAGAATATGATGGAAAATCCTGCCGCTCTTTATGCAGCAACTCGTAACGAACTGTATCAGAACGAAAAGAAGATTGAAATTCTGGTAAACTTCCAGCCTAAGTTGCATTATTTCATGGAATGGTGGAAACAGCTTTACGGAGAATCTGAAGGTAAAGATCACAAAGGTATCTATCCTAGCTCTGTAGACTTCTCTACTGACCTGCACTCTATGGGACAATGGATTCAGGAAGGCGAACGTACCATCTATGAAACAGTGATTTCTGTTGAAACTCCTAACCACGAACTTCATGTACCTTCAGACGAAGAAAATCTAGACGGCTTGAACTTCCTGGCAGGAAAACGCGTAGATGAAGTCAATAAAATGGCAGAACTTGGAACTCAGCTGGCACACGTTGACGGTGGAGTACCTAACATGCGCGTAAGTGTTCCAAAACTGAACGAATACTATTTGGGACAATTGATTTATTTCTTCGAAAAAGCTTGCGGTATCAGCGGCTATCTGCTTGAAATTAATCCGTTCAACCAGCCAGGTGTAGAAGCTTACAAGAAAAACATGTTTGCTTTGTTGAATAAACCTGGATATGAAGAAGAAACTAAGGCTATTCAAGCTCGTTTAAAATAAAAATTAAACAATAAAAAATGAATAATGATAAGTGGAAAGCGGTAACCAGTATCAATACCGCTCTTCATTTATCATTATTCATTTTTTCATTATTTACAATAGTTCGTTAAAAATTCGCCAAGCCTAAGCGGCTTTGGCGGTAAATAAAATG
>OGZI01000335.1_pt1 | contig 66131 bp, 110 predicted proteins | sample 1576711 | NCBI WGS metagenome assembly OGZI01 (sample SAMEA3541482, study PRJEB24748) | human gut metagenome | biome: human gut; feature: human-associated habitat; material: faeces | place: China | collected 2012
TATATTTTAAATTTATCCACATCTCCCATTGATAAGGTTGGTTTACCGCAGCATTTAAATGCTATTGATAAATCATCTATGTTTTTCTTTAAATACTCATATGCTTTTAAAACTATTTCCGGGCTATAACTTGATAAACTGCATCCTGGAAAGAATAATTTCTTAGTACTTTTATTTGAAAAAGACTTTGAAAATATAGGTGAAAAACTATTAATCTGATGAAATTTTACACTATTATATCCAATATCATTTATATTTTTTTTATCATTATTAAAAATATCTTTTCTCATATCATAAAACATTTCTTTTATTTTTATATCTTTAGGACATTTTAAGTTGCATACTTCGCAAGAAGAACAAGAATAAGGTATATTTTTATCTACACCTTTATCTGTTATTATTTTTTTCATAAGTTCTTTTGGCGATGAAGAGTATTTACTCATCATCGGACATGAATTATAGCATTTTTTGCAGTTTATACAATTATTTTCATTTATTTTTATCTCTTCTAGAGTTTTTTCATTTAAATTTATTATTTTAATCATTTATCCTCCTATAAAAAATTAACTTTACTAATCTAAAATGCAAAGGGCTATTCTATATTTAGAAAAGCCATCTACTAATTAGTATAACTTTAAATTTTACTTTTTTTCTCATTATATATTTGCTTTAAAAGATGTACAAGTACACTTATTGCAAATAAAGTCATAATTCCTATCATCATAAGCTTTGCTCCACCTGTAAGCATTCCACCTACATATGAATAAACTATTGTAGCTGGAAGCTGTCCTATACCTGTTGCAACAAAGAAAGGTATAAACCTCATTGAAGTAAGCCCTGCACCATAACTTACTAAATCAAAAGATATAAATGGAAGTAATCTTGCTATTAATACGGTATGCTTGCCATATTTTCCTAAAAACTCATCTATATTTTTTAAAGCAAGTTTACTTGTAAGTCTTTCAACTGTATCTCTTCCTAAAAACCTAGCTATATAAAAACATAATGCTGCTCCCACCATAGCGCTTGTCCATGAAAGTATTGCTCCATTTACCCATCCAAACAAAGCCGCATTAGCAAAAGTTATTATAAAAGCTGGAAGTGGTGCTGCTACTGATTGTAATATCATAAGCAAAAATGATATTACTGGTGCCCACATACCAAATGATAATATATATTTCTTAAGTCCTTCTAAATCTAATTTAGTTAAGTATGATACCATGTTATTTATAACTTCATTTACTGGATTTACAAATATGTATACTCCAATTAAAAGTACTATTATTAATGCAGTTATACAAAATGATTTATTTAAAGTTTTATTATTGGAATTATGATAATAAGACTTGGGATATTTTAAATAGTAGAAAATTAGAAGAGATTATTAAAAGTTTTATTCATAAAGAAGAAATATTCTTTACAGGTATTGGAAGCAGAAATATAGACATTAATACTTGTAAGGAAAGAATTACTAAATTAATTAATTGCATCAAGAATTACTAGAGGAGAGTTATGAATTTATTTACGGAACTGATATATTATTATCTGAGTTTTAATATATTTTTTGTATTTAATTTCATAGCTCTTTTTATATTTATTAGTACTCACAACGTTTTAATTGTGGGTACTATTTTTTTTATATTTTTTATTAAACGTTATCTTTATTGATAGCGTTTTTTTATTAGTTTTTTATTAATCTTTTTAAGTTAATTTAAAACTATTATTTAACCTTTTCTTTTAATTTAGGTTATTTATTAGTTTTTTATTAATATATTTAATTTTAATTTATTTTAAGGAGGAATTTGATATGAAAAGATATCTATATCAAAATATTGAAAATTTAGTAGGAATGAATAAGGAGCAAGTAGCTGAATTAAAATTAGCTAAAGAGGAATTTTGGTCTACTGGAGAGATAGCAATGATTAACAATCTTTTATACGAAAATAAAGAAATTGGAAATGCTATTAGAGATCTTCTTTGGAATGGAGAAAACGACATTCCAGCAATAGTTGATTTAATAAGATTTATTAATTCCAAGAGAGCTTTTAAGTTCAATTGGAATGGAGAAGTTAGAACTATTGGTATACCGAAAATAGAAGTTGGAGATACTCTTAATGCTTTTAGTCGTATATTATTAAATATTGCTATAACTTACGTTAGCTGGAAAAGTTGTAACAATGAAGAAGATAAGAAATCTTTATGGGAGAAATTCTTAAATTTAACAAATTCATTGAGAATTGATATAGCTAAGAGATTTTTAAGTAAAAATTTTAAGGAAAAATACCAATTTAAAATGATAGGTTATTCTTCTGTTGCATTACCAGGACATTTAGGAATTGATGAAGTGGCGTTACCAGAGCACTATTGTATTAAGAATAATATTAATATAGGAGATCTTTGTATAGTTAAAAGAGATCCTGTTCAGAATATATTCTTAGCATTAAGGGTTGCTAAAATGCATTATGCAAATATTATAAGAGTTAATCCTCGTACTATTCAATTAATTGACGGGGACTTTGACGGAGATAATATTGCTTGTATTCCCCTTAAGAGCGTTGTAAGACACAATAAGAAATTTTTCTATAATGGAGAAATTTTTAATGAAGAACTTTACAACCAAATAAAAGAAGAAGTTAGCCAATTGCTTCCTAGTAAGATTATGGAAAATGAATCTTTAGTAAATTTAACAAGAGAATACGTTGAGGGATTCCCTTTAGGAGAAATAGAAAAAGTTAATATAACTAAAATAAAAGATATATTAGCTAATTCTAAGAAATCTAAGAAGTATTTAGATAATATTCCAGATTATATGCAATCTCACATTGAAACAGTTAAAAATATGATAACTGTTAAAGAGGGAACTGCTACTGCTGGTTCTTTCTGTAACTGGATCATGGAATGCTCTAGAAATGCAGGACTTGATATGGTTACTGCTAGAGCACTTTCTAATAGACTTCAAAGAGTTGCATTAGACAGTAAGCACGAGGGAGGTAAAGGTAGTTATAAAGACCTTCCTTGGTATAAGTTGGCTACATTATGTAATAGTAGAAGAAAATTCTATTCTGTTGATGAGATTTATAGTGTTATTGAAAGTATTATAAATGAAGACAATATAGAATTATCTTCTGATGAGGAAGAATACATTTTTTAGTTTTATTTACTTTTGATTTTTAATTTTTAAGGAGTGTGTTATATATGAAAATGTTATCAATTGAGGAGAAAAAATTATTAGCTGAGGCTGTATTATTTAATCAGTCTCAGAGAGATATATCTAAGAGAGCATCTCAAACTAAAGACGCAAAAGATACTTGGAAAGCTTTTTACAATAATGAAATCGAAGGAAGAAAAATTCTTACTCCAATATCATTGTCAGATGAATGGTTTAATATTTATACTAAAGCTAGTAATACTGTTAAAGAAGATATTAATATAGTTGGACATAGAGTTAAAACTTTAGAAAATGTTATAAATAGAATTAATGCCAATTTAGTAACTATTAGCAATAAAGTAAACAAAAAAGAAGAGATTTCATTTAAACTTACTAAACAAATTAATTTAAAGAATAAAGAACTATTCTTTAATTATTTTAAATTTCTTTCTCTTTATGAGACAAAGGCTATTGATATAATAGTTAATTTGTATGAGGGAGAAAAAGCTGGAGAAAAAATACAAGAGAAAAGAGTTTGTGTTACTCTTGCAACTAGAAATACTTTTCTTTGGAAAGTTGAGTTTCCATTCGTAGATAAGAATGGTTTCTTTACTTTAAACGGGAGTGAATTTATATTTATGTATACTCCAAAAAATTTAGAAGAGTATCTTACTGGAGAAGCTGAAGAATTAATCCTTGTGCATCCATTCGAAAAACTTTGTAGAGAAATGTGTATCGCCTACAGAGATAAAAATGGAATGGAAGTTCTTTTAGACAAGAAGTTCTTTTTCCAAAGAGTTGAGAAATGTGGTGGAAAAATTTCTCAAGGATTTCAAAAAGCAGTAAATAAGTTTGTTACTAATGCTAAAGATTTCTATTGGGAGAAAAATAGTACTTCTCCAATTGTATGGTTTGATAGATTTAATGGGGAGATGAGTAGACACTGTTTCACTAACAATATTCTTCTAGATATGGGATATGAAGACGTTATTAAGTATGGTAAAGTTAAAGGATTAGACCTACTTACTGGTTCTACTTCTACACCAGCAAAGAGGGTGCAATTAGCGTCAAACTATGCTATTGCAAAGAACGACCAAGGAGAATGCGTTGTTAAGAAAGTCAGAGATTTAGGATATTTAGCAGATTATCTTTCTGCTGATAAGACAGCTTATGTTTTCTATAATCGTACTTCTGGAAAAAGACAAAATTCAGCTACAATAAAAGATAGTTGTAATCTTGTAAATCCTGCTAATATGATTAAAAGAGCTTATATTAAATAAAATAATATAAATTCTTTCTGCAAGGAGAGGAGATTTCTCTCTTCTCCTTTTTTATATTTTTTATTTTAATTTTTAATTTTAAGGAGTGTTTAAATATGATAAGAGAAATAATGAATAAATCTGTAAGACCTTTAATAGTGGCTAAAATATCTTCTGACTTAATCCCAGACTGTTTCGACGGTTGGGAACCAATATTAAATGATTGCTTTTTACTTTCTTGGGAGGCTAAAGAAAACCTTGCTGTATATTATCAAGGAGAAGTTGTTAAACCTCAAGAGGGAAGTAAATTTATTGGTGCATATAGAGATAAAGGAAGTATCTCTGGAATTTTAAGCAGATATTTACCTTTCTGTTATTATAAGCTTAATAATAAAGAAGAAGTAGCTAACTTTACTCAAATGCTTTCTAATCTTAATAAAGGTTTCTATGTTAAAGAAGATGAAAACATAGTAGTCTTCCAATTAGATATTATAGCAGACGTTTCTGTTGGAAGAGATAATGTTACTGCTTTGTTAGGACAAAGTTGTTTAGACCTAAAAGCTAATATTGAGGGGAACGATTTAAATTTCTCTCAAGAAGAATTAGATAATATCAACATAGAAGAGTTATTGGATAGCAGAAATTGGGATCACAGAGTAGTAATTATAGATTCTCTTAACAAAACTATTGTACATGATTTTGAAGAGTGTGCAATATTACTAGAAGATTACTTCTGGCAACCATCTCACGATAATAGTTTAGTTGCAGGAGAAAAAGAAATCTCATTTAATTATCATCAAATGAAAGACGGAATGGCGGTATTAACGCCAACTTTATATAAAACTTTTATGTCTTCTATTGATTTTATATCTTTAAAAGAGGACATGTTATTAACTGGTATAGAAGTACAAGAAATGCCAGAAGGATTAACTCCACAAGGAGTGACTAATATCTCTTCAATTTCAAATGAAGACGAAGATGATTTATTAGCTTAAAATAAAAAAAGCCTGTTCTGATATCTAAAAAGATATCGAGCAGGTTTCTTATCCTACAACATGGTAGGTAAGCAAATGTATTATAATATATTTATTTATTTTTAATAAAATGTAAAAAATCATTAATAAATGATTTTTCTTTTCCTATTTATTTCTAATCTAATTTTCCTTTTCTCATCTTAATTTATTCTTAAAGTTATATTTTTCTCTTTTTTTAATGTAGAAAGTAATTGCTCGTTTCACATACGCAATCACTTTCTTTTATTGATTAATGGCAAAACATTTGGATAATTTTAGATATTTTTAAATTTATTGAAAAAATATAGTAGAAATACTGTAGTGAATATGTTAAAATCTATTTAAAATATACGAAGAATTGTGCAAGAAGTATATACTTTTAATTTTTTAGAGTAATTTTAAGAAATTAGAAGAGTATATAAAAAGATTTTTATTTATTAAAGCACATAAAAAATAGGAGGGATTTATGTTACAAAGATTTAATTGGGATATGTTTTCAATGGAGTTTCAAAATAAATTAATGAGAATGAAATTTAACAAAGAGAATCCTTTGATAACAGAATTTAAAGCTTTGTTAAATTATTTAAGCGAATTAATGTTTGATATAGTAACAGAAGAAGATTTAATTCAATATCAAAAAGAATATAGAAGAATTGCTAAATTAACTGAACAATATTCAGAAAAAGAAAAAGAAGAAGCAATTTTATATTATTATTCTGAAGTAATTTTAATGTATGTAAGTATGTTGAAAACACTTAATTTAAAAGATCCAGCAACTGAAATTACATTAACAGAAAATGATATTAATGAATTAAAAAAAATAGAAGAACAAAATTTAAAAATGATTGAGGAGTCTAAAAATAATAATTATTATGCATAAGAATAAGAGCTGTTAAAAGCTCTTTTTTTATTTATTAAAGCACAACTGTATATCTTATAATTTATAAGATTTTTATCTTTATACTGGTTATTTTATATTGAAAAGAGTATGCCTTAAATATAGGTAGCATAAATATGGAATGTGTTACCTATATTTTATATTAAACCTCTAACTATTTTATAGTTGGGGGTTTTATTATTTTATTAATTGTTAAAGGGTGATATTAAAGATGAAAAATAATAAGGAAATTATTCAAAAAGCAGTAACCAATTCACTTGGAGTTAGTCTTTATTCTAAGTCCATTGAAAAAAAAGTTAAAATATTTAAATTAAAAGAAGAATATATAAAAGAAAAAGAAACAGGGGTAGGCTCTGAAATCAAAGATGATTACCATACTATGTCTGAGTTATATTATAACAGATTAATTTTATTTGCAGTTATAGTAAACACATATAAAGATAAAGCGTGGAAATCTAAAATGCAGGAAGACGAAAGTATGTTCCCTGGTTTTTTTATAGTAGGGGTTAGTACTCCAGAGGGAGATTATTCTTACCACTACCAATTAAAATACTGGGATAAATTTAATTGCAAAGAGTTAGATAAAGCTCCTAAATATGACGGACATATTTCTGCTGATATAGGAAGATTATTTAGCTTAATAGGAGGTTAGTATGCTAACTGACAATATGAAAAAATGGATAAAAAATTCTATATCTCTAAATACAAAAGATGAAGAGGTTAATAGAAAATTAGAGTTAGTATCTTTAATGATGAAAGAATTTAAAGATATTCCAGAAATTTTTAATTTTGCAGATAAAGCTCAAGATTCATTAATAGAAGAATCAAGATATAGAGCTTTTATGAAAGAAGAATCAAAAAGATTTTTTAAAGAAGAATAAATTTAAAAATTATAGTATACCTAACTTTATTTTAATGTTAGGTATTTTATTAATTATTAAAACTTTAGGAGAAAAACTATAAAGTTGATTATTAATGAATACCAAAATAATTTTTTAGTTAATAAAAGTGTAATGCTAGATATCGTTAATGTTGATGTCTATAATTCTAAGAATTCTTTTGGTTTTAATTTTAAATCAAAAAGTAATAAATCTCAGAATTTTTCTATTTTAAAAAATGCAAAAAATCATACTTTAGAAAATATTACCGAAAATGCTTTGATTGATTTAATGGATAATATTGATACATTAAAAACATTAAAAATTGATTCTTACAAGTATGAAAATGATAATGAAACAATAACTGAGATATATATTAATATTTCTTATTAATTTTAAAAGGAGTGATTAAGATGAAAATGTACAGAGGAACTTTAGTATCAGTAGAAGATACAAATGGAAGTATGGCTTATGTTAGCGATTGTTTAGGTAACTCTTTTTGGGTTAGAGAGGAAGAATTATACTAGTTTTTTAAGATATATAAATTAGCCGGGATTTTTCCCGGTTTTTTTATATATTTAGGAATATTTATTTTACTTTTTAAGTTTATTAAAGCACATAATTTTAATGAACTTAAATGGTATGATAAATACCACAAGAAATACGCTGGCGTATTTCATTAGACGCACCTCCTTATTAAAAATTAAAAGTTAAAAGTAAAGGGAAATCCTAATAATTATTTATTAGGGTTTCTTCTTATTTTTAAAAATAAGTAAATAAACGAATTAATTCGTATTTTAATAAAAAAGGAGTGATTAAGTAATGGATTGGAGTAAATGGCAAACGGTGGCAGCAATAAAAGATACTGGTGGAGCTATAGAAAAAGTTGACGAAATTATGGCAACGGCTATTAACGCCGCTTCAGAGACTACAAAAGATATAGGAACTGAAATAAAAGTTGCTGGTGTTGGATTAGGCGTATCTACATTTTCAGCAGAAATAGCATCAACTTTAGGACTATTTGGTTTTGTCACAGACGAGACTCAAATAGATACTATTGGACAAGCTCTTATATTAGGAGCTGGAGCTAGTATGGCTAATAAATTTGTAGATAACTTTACAAAGAAAAAAGAAGAAAGTAAAAAAAGAAAATTAAATAAAACTAACAAAATTAAAGAAATTGAAGCAGAACTAGTAGATGAAGATTAATTCTTCATCTACTAAAATATTATTTAAAAATTAAAAGGAGTGATTAAGAAAATGGAAAAAAGAACTGTAAATATCAAAATAGGATTTGATTCTAAAGGAGAAGAGATTAAAAATTTATTAAACACAAGAGAAACTTTAAAATTCACCAAAAATTCTACTGCTGAATGTGACAAAAAATTAGAAGAAGCTTTTAAAGATTATTTCTTTTCTCCAGTTAAAAGAACAAGAAAAGAATTCTTAACTGCTAAAACTAATAAAACAGAAGAAGAATTAAATGAACTTAAAACCTTAATCGAAGAAGAGATGAATATTAAAGAAAATTCTGTGTTAAAAGATTTTTGTAAAGAATTTAAAAGTATATTTGGGAATAAAGCTTTGAAAATACATAAACAATATAAAGCTAATAAATATAATGGAAGAATTCAGTATCAAGAATATACTTACTTACCTTCTACATTAAAAAGTTTTATTCAAAATTCAGGAGATGAATTATTAATTAATTTATCTATCTTTAGAATAGTACTAAAAAATAGTTATTCAGCAGTAAATAATCAAGAGATTATCGAAATGGTTTTTGTATCATTGTTATATGATGAAATGACTGACGAAATGGTTAAACATCAATGGAAAGTAATAGCTACACTAGAAGATAGTATTGTTACTGATGAAGATGAAATTGAAGCTGAAGAATTAGCATAATTTAAAATTAAACCACTAATACCTAAATGGTGTTAGTGGTTTTTTTATTTGAAAAGATATTTTTTTGAGGGATTTTTTTGCAAAGTGATAATTTTTTTTAAAGCACATAATTTTTTTGGAGGGTTTTTTTTGAAAATAATTTATAACATTAAAATAGAAGAAGAAAATAATAGACCATATTTAAGATTAAGAGATTTATATGAGGAACTAAACGATGAATTAAGTTTTGTTCCTTGGAGTAAAAAATTAAATTTTAATAAAGCTTCAGAAAAAGATATTTTAAATATAAATGATGAAGTATTTATTTCTTTAACTTTAGCTAGAGTAGCTTTTAAAGAACATAGATTAGATAAATATAAAAAACTTTATGAAAAACTAATCAAAATAGAAGAAGAATGGTATTCTGATGAAAATTTTAGTATTAGAATAAAAGAATACATTGACAAAATATTTAATCAAAATAACTTATTAAAAACTTTATTTCCAGCTATAAAAGATGCCAAAGAAATAATAGATAAAAATTATAATCAAGTTTATAATTTGATAAAATAAAAAAGACTATCTAACTGATAGTCTTTCATATTTTATGTATCTTATGACACACAAACACCAAGTGTAATTATACATAAAATATAAATAAAAGTCAAGAAAAGATGTTTAAAAAATATCTCTTTTTTTATTTTTAGAAAGGAAATTAAATTATGTTTTTATTAAATGGGAAAAAATATATTAGATCTACAGATATAGTCCAATTATATGGAATAAACAAAGACCAAATTAGATATCTCTGCAAAAGAGATAGAATAAAGTATATATTACTATCAGGCAAAGAATTAAGAGAATTTAAAAGAAAGAATGATATTTATAACTCTTATGCATCTTCATTATATTTAATAGAATCAAATTCATTGGATTTAATTTTATCAATTTATTCTAATAAAAACAATAAGGCAGGTGATATTTGTTGAAAGATTATGAATTAAAAAGAAAAGAAACTTTTGAAGAAGTTATAAAAATGTTAGAAGAAGAAAAAGATAATATAATAGAGTTATTTGATAGATTATTATATGCTCAATGTAATCCTATTACTAAGACAATTTATAAAGGATATAATAGATTATTGTTAAATAGTTTAGCTATTAGAAATAATTTAACAGATAATCGATGGCTTACCTTTAATCAAATTAAAAATAATAATTGGAAATTAAAAAAAGGATCAAAATCTATAAAAATAGAAAAATGGAGTATGTTTTCTCCAAAAGATGAAAAAGATAAAGAAAATAAAAGTCTAATTCCTTTTCTGAAATATTTTGATATTTTTAATGCCAAAGATATAGAAGGAATTCCAGAAAAACCAATTAATGAATATAAGCCTGATATTTATGATATAATATCAGAACAATTTAAAGAAACAGCTAAGATACAAATTATTGAAAGAGATGATTTTACTCCTTATTTTGATAAAGATTTAAAATATATAAAAATGCCTCTTAAAATACAATTTAAAGAGCCTAAATTATATTTAAAGACATTAGTATCTCTTTTATCTTTAGATATAGCTCAAAACGAAAATAAAGAGCTTAGAGGTATTTACAAAATAAGTAGAGAAGATTATAATAAATTATTATCAGAATTATCAACAATTATTATATTTAAAGATTTTAATTTTGATATTAAAGGAAATCTTTTTAAAGAATTTTCTAACTCTTTAAAGAAATGGTTACCTATTTTTAAAGACGATTATAGAACTTTATATGGAACAATAAAAGATGCACAAGAAATAAGTGATTTGGTCATGAAAAATTATAATAATTAAACGGAGGATATTATGCTAAAAAAATTTATCATTTCGATAATAGGATTAGTAATTTTTATTATTTTTTTTAAGATATTTTGGTCTTTACTCCCAATTTTACTTTTTTCCTTTATATTATTAATTTGCTATAGAATTTTTATAGTTTATTTTAAAAATAAAAAACATAAAATTAAAAGTTATAATAAAAAATCAAATATAAGATTTTAATATAAATAAATCAGTTATATCTGATAAAATTAAAAAAAATAACATTTTTATAAGATATAACTGATAAAACTTTCTTTATTACTATCTCTATATTGTTGACTTAATATTTTTAAGCTGATATAATTTTATTAAGAAAGGAGTGATTAATGTGAAATTGAATCCATATACTCCAGGAGCAGGGGTAATGCCAGGATATTTATCTGGTAGAGAAAAAGTAATAGAAGAAGCTAAAACAAATATTTTTCATTTAATAAATGGTTATCCTCAAAGACCAATAATTTATTATGGACTTAGAGGTGTAGGAAAAACTGTTCTATTAAATAAAATTGAAGAATATGCTTTTTTATCAGATATACTATATTGTCATATAGAAGTAAAAGAAAAAACAGATTTAATATTAGAACTTATTAATGAATCTAATATATTTTTACAAGAATTGTCAAATATAGAAAAAATTAAATCTATGTTAAATAAACTAAAAGAAGCGATTGATAATTTATCAATAACTTATACTGGCGGAGATAATTCTTTAACAATTAATGCAAATAAAGAATTTAAAAATGTAGTTTTATCAAATAATATTACAAAATTATTTACTACATTAGGTATGTTAGCTAAAGAATCAAATAAAGCTGTAATATTTTTTATTGATGAGATACAATATGCTAAAAAAGAGCAATTAGAAGCTTTAATATCTGCTCAACATAGAATAAATCAATTAAGGTTACCTATTAGTATTTTTGGAGCAGGTTTAAATAAAGTTTTAAGCATGTTGACTATATCAAAAACATATGCAGAAAGAATGTTTTTATTTAGAGAAATTACTTCGTTAAGTTATGAAGAAACTAAAGAAGCAATATTAAAACCAATAGAAAATATGAATTTAACATTTGAGGAAAATGCTTTAGAAGAAATATACAAAATAACAGAAGGTTACCCTTATTTTGTACAAGAATTATGTAAAACTATATTAGATAATATAGAAAATAAAAATAATATAACATTAGAAGATGTTAAAAATAATATAGATATATTTAATAAAATATTAGACGAAGGATTTTTTAAAACAAGAATTTCTAAATGTACAGATAAAGAATTAGAATTTTTATTTGCAATGAATTCTTGTGGAGAATTACCATGTACAATATCTAATGTTGCTAATGTACTTAAAAAGAAAGTAAATTCTATATCTCCTATAAGATCAAATCTTATTAATAAAGGTATTATTTATTCTAATAAATTTGGAGAAATAGATTTTACAGTTCCTCAATTTGATAAATTTTTAAAAAGATTAAAAAAATAATTTTTATATTAAGAGAGCGATTAGCTCTCTTTTTTTTATTCAAAATAAAAAATTATAAAAAAGAAGAATAGAATATGATAAATATTTTAGTAAATTTAAATAATCACAAAGAAAATTTTTTTACCATTAAAGAAGATATATCTAATATAAAGTTAAAAAAGGAAGAAACATTAAAATTAGAAATAACTTTTAAAAGAAACGGTTTTGTTCAAAAAATAGAAATAAATAAAAAATATAACGAAAAAATAGAAGAAAAATTATTTTACTTTATTAATAATATAAATATAAAAGAATATAGAAAAGCATATAAAATAATTTTTAATGAAAAAGATATTGAATTAGAAATAGAAGAAAATAATATAAGCAGTAATGAAACAAAAATATTAGATAAAAAAATAGAATGGAGAAAATAATATGAAAAACAAAAATGAATTATATAGCATAAATAAAGCTATAAAAAATTTTAAAGATAAAATAAATAATTTAGAAAAAAGAAAAGAAAGAATAATAGAAGATACCAAAAGTGGATTAAAATATAAAGCAAATAATGCTCAAAAAACATTAGAAGAAATTAAAAAAAAAGAAGAAATATTAAATAAAGAAATAGAAGTATTTTTAGGAGAGCAACCAATATGTATAGAGTGTTTATATGGAGAAGGAGAAGATTATCCTGATGAAAAATTAGGTTGTACATTAATGAATTATTGTATGTATTATAACGGAGATTTAACATTAGACGAATTATTAAAAAAAGAAATTAAACAAAAAGGAGAATAGTTTAATGGAAATAAAAGAAAAAGGATTTTTATACAGAGATATAGAGTTAGGAAAAATTTATGGAAAATATAAGGTGATTGGATTTGATTTTCATAAAGAATCAGAAATGTTTATATGTATAGAACATGAAAAATATAAAAAAGATATAGAATTAGGAGATAATAAATATATATCAATAGTATTAGAAGGATATAAAGAATGTAAAAATTATAGATGGATAAGTAAAAAATTATTATTAGGAAAATAAAGAAGAGAATAAAATGGCAAAAATTACAACTACAGAAGTAGGAAAAGTATATTATAAAGTAGAATATGAGGTGCCAAATGAAATAGCTGAAGAAATAGAAAATTTGGACGAAGAAGAAAAAACAGAAGAAATTAAAAATATATTAGAAAAATATGGAGAAATAAAATATTCAGAACAAGAAAATGATGGAGAAGCTTTTGAATTTAAATTAGAATCTATAGATAAAATAGAGATAGATTAAATAAAAAAATTAAATTATCAGAAAGGAAAAATATGATATGAAATTAAAAAAAACATGTAGAACTTGTAGTAATTTATATCCAACTACTTATAATGATGGTTACTATGATTCAGAAGAAACTTATTGCGAAGAAAAATATCCTTGTAATTGCGATTATATAGATGATTCTTATAATGTAGATTCTTTAAACAATTGTGAGAATTATAAACAAATAGATTTAAAAATTATATTAGGAGAAGAATAATATGGGAATAGAAAGAGAAAAAGGATATGAATACAAAGGATTTAAACTTGGACAAAAAATTAAATTAAAAGAAGATAATAAAATTTACACAATTATTGGATTTAATGAAAATAGAAGTTTAGAAGAAAGTTTTATGGCTATTAACAAAAATGAATCTATAGCACGTTTAAAAGAAAATATAGCAACTTCATATTTAGGAGAATATAAAGATTCTAAATCATATTGGATTGGAATAAGAAATTTAAATATTGAATTAATAAATAAAGGAGAACAAGTAGATTTAAAAAAATTGCATGAAACATTAAATGAATATTATGATTTAAAAAAAATTAGAACTCATTATATTGAATTAGGAAACGATTTAGAAAAATGTTTAGGTAAAACAAAAGTAAAATTCACAACAGAAACTTTCAATGGTAGAGAAGATAAGGAATTGGAAGTTCCTAAGAAATATATAGAAAAATATATAGAAGATGAATTAGGAGAAATTAATAAAAAAATAGATGAAATAGAAAAAGAACTAGAAAAATTAGGATTATTAAATAAAAATAATATAGGAGAATAAAAAATGAGTAAAATAGAAATGATAAAAAACTATATAAAAAATTCAGAATTCAAAAATCTTGATATTTTCCAATTAAAAATGTTATTTATATTAAAACTTATAGAAAGAAAAACAAAATTATTAGAAATATGTATAAATAACAATTTAAATAATATTTTTAAAAATAAAGAAAAAGCAAATAAAGAAATAGAAAATATATTATTAAAAAATAAAGAAAGTTATATTTTAAGATTTGATTATAAAGGAGAAAAATTTAGATTAATAAAACATAATAAAAATAATAATTTAGAATATAGATATTTTTCTTTAGAATCAGAAAATATGGAATTAGATACTGAAGAAAGAAATATAGATATTGATTTTATAAAAGAATTTTTAAAATCAAATGAAAAATATAATATTAATGAATTAAAAGATATAGAAAAAACTTTATTTAATTTTTTAGAAAATATTATCAATGAAATAAAATTAAAAAGAGAAATTAAAAAAAATGAAGAAGAAAAATATAAAGAAACTATAAATAGTATGATTAATTTTTTTAAATAAAAATAATTTATTTGTAATATATTGTAAATAAAAAGAGGTAAATTATGAAAGAGAAAATAATAAATTACTTAGGATTAGAATTAATCCCTATAAGAGAATTAAAAGAAAAAAAAGATATTAAAGATTTTAGATGTAATTTAGTTACAAATAATTTATTTGAATTAGAAAATTATAATCATAAAGAATTCTATAATATAGTAGAAAAAATAGATGAAAAACTAAAAAATATAGATATTTTTAGAATAAATAATACAGGAATATTAAATTCATTAGTAGTAATTCCGACTAATTATAACTTTATGTTTTATGTAGAGAATAACGAAGAACTAGAGCTAATAAAAAATATATATTTAATATTAGAAAAAAATCCTAAAGAAAATAATTTAAAAAACGATTATCTGATAGCTTATAAAAAATCAGGATTCTTATCTGAAGAAGTAAAAATAGATTTTAAAAATAAAAAAATAAAATTTTATTTAGATAATTATAAATTTCTAGAAACAGAATATACAAGCAATATTAAACTGAATAAGATTATAAAAGGTATAAAAAATATTTATGAATTTGAAAAAGAAAAATTTATAAAAATTAAGATAAATGAATTAAAAAAAGAATTATAAAATAATTTTATAAATAAAGGAGATAAAATGTCATATACAGAACTATTCTTTATGAACAAAAATAAGAAAGTAATAAAAAGAGAAAAAATAGAAAATGCTCATAGAGGAGCAAGAATGATATGGGAACAACTAATAGAACTATATTTAGATAATACTTCTTTAAGAAAGTTAGCTGAAAAAGACGAATATGATAAATTATGGGATTTATCAAATGATGAAAGACTAACTAGACACGAAAGAATATGTTTATTATATACTTTAGATCATGCTTTGATAGATAGAGAAAATATAGAAGAATTAGTAGAAGCTTTAAAAAGTATGCATATATCAGAAAATTATGATAGTTTATTTGAACAAGCTTCAATTATAGAAAATGTATTTAAAAATAATAAAGATATTTATTATTTAGGAGTAAATCATAATAGTGTTAGTACAAATTTTTGGGAGGTTCAAGAAGATATTGATAAAAGTTGGTTAATGTTCAAAGAAGAATGTTTAGATATTAAAATTGATAATAATAAAAGAAAAATAATAGATAAACATAATAAAGCAATTATTAAACTTTTTAAAATTAAAAAAGATTTAATAGTAGTTAATTATGAAATAGATGTAAAACCAATAGATTTCGAATACTTAATAGATAAAATAAGTATTGAAATAGAAGCTATAAAATTAAGAAGAGATTTCTTAATTAAACCAAAAGAGGATAAATAAATGAAAAAATCAATGTTAATATTTGATGAAGTAATAAATATATCAAAAGAAATAGAGGATAGTTTTAAAAAAATAATAAAACATAAATATAATTCAAATATAAGTATAAAACAAAATATAAATGAAATTATTATATTTCACGAATGTATTATTGATAAAAAGAAAATAAAAGAATTATTAAAATTAATGAAATACAATAAACTTATAAGAGTAGAAACAGAAAACAGAAAATTTAATGTAAAATTTTAACAAATAATAGCAGGGAACATTGTATAAAGAAAATTATTTTGAAGATGAAATTTCAAAATATTTGTTAAAAATGTTAAAAGAAACTTTAAATAATAATATAAATAATAATAACAATAATGTGAAAAACAAAATAATAACAAATAATAAATATGGTAAAAATACACATTATAACAAAATTAATTATTTCAATAAGAAATAGGAGAAATTATGAAAAAATAAAAATAGAAATAACTAAAATTTAAACCTCGATTTGAAAAAGTTGAGGTTTTTTATTATATTAAAATAACAAAATTGGGGGTGATTAAAATAAAAAAAATTATGATTATATTTATAATTTTTTCTTCATTGACGTTTTCGAAAGGATATAATGTTAATCCTAAGGATATAACTGAATCAGTAAGGATTGTAAATGCAATCATATTTGGTTCGGAAAATATAGAACATTACAATAAATTAATTGCTGGAACAATTTCAGCAGAAACTTTGTACGGTAAATATAAAGGAAAAAGTACTTTAGGTATTACTCAAATCTCTCCAGCAGGTTGGGGATATATAAATTGGAAAATAACTGATGAAGATAAATTCAATTTAAGGATGTTAGGTATAGAACATTCAACAGTTAAATTAAAAGATTTAACAAATAATCATATATTAGCAATAGCGTATTGTAGCTTGTATTACAAATATAAATTAAATGGAATAGTTCCAAATAATTTAGATGAATATGCAATTGCTTGGAAAAAATATTATAACACATCAGCAGGATCTGGGACTATAAAAGGATTTAAAGAAAAATATTTAGTTTATGGAAAAAAATATTTAAACAAATATTAAAGGAGTTTTTATGAATAATATATTAAAATTTAGCGTAGAAAATTTTTTATCAATTAAAAATAAAACTGTATTAAATTTATTATCTTCTAATGAAAAAAATTTATCAGAACATATCGTTAATTTAAAAGATAACATAAATGTTAATTCCTTACAATTTTTTATAGGGAAAACAGCAGTTGGAAAAAGTAATATTCTTAAAGCTATATATTTTCTAAACTTTTTAATAAAAATAGACGCAGATAGAAGATGTAATCAGGAAATTCCTTTATTGTCTTTTAAAGGACTAGAAAATGAACCTACATCTTTCGAAATAATGTTTAACGTAAACAAAAGCATCTTCTATTATAAATTAACTTTAAATAAAGAAAGAATATTAAAAGAAAAATTATTATATTTAAAAAATGTAAAAATGGCAAAGATATTTGATAGAGAATATATAAAAGAAGAAGATAAATATAATTATTCTTATTCAATAGATTTTAAAGATTTAAAGGGATTAGAAAATAAAACTTTAAAAAATAAACTATTTTTAACATCAGCTTCTCAATGGAGTAATAATCCAAAAATTAGAAATGTAATTACATTTTTAAATAATTCTTTAATATATAATAAAGATTATTTCATTGATAATAAACTATATTTATTTGAAAATATAAATAAAGCATGTTTTAAAGAAGAGTTACTTAAATTATTGAGTTTAGGAAATAACAATATTGATGATATAGAAGTTAAAAAAGTTAATGAAAAAATAATAGTAAATATAATATATCCAAGTTTTAAAATAAATATAGACGAAGAATCATCTGGGTTTATAAATTTATTCAATTTATCTATATTAATTTTAAATGCTATAAGAGATAAAAAAATATTAATAATAGATAATTTAGATAATAATTTACATATTTTTTTAATAAAAATATTAATAAATTATATTTTAAAGCAAAAAATACAATCATTTATTTCTATAGATAAATTATCAACCTTAAATCTTGATTGGTTAAGAAAAGATGAAATAATTATAGTAGATAAAAAAGATGGAAATACTAATACAAAAAATTTGGCAGAAGTAAAAAATATTTATAAATCAATAAACATTGAAGAATTAATAAACTAGGAGGATAATATGAGTTTTTTAGGAAGTAAAATAAAAAAATTAGAAAACGGAAGAGAAGTATTAGAAATGCAAGATTCAGTTAATTTTGCAATGGTAACAGATGATAATTATTTATTACTTGCTTCTCAATTTAGAGCTTCTAATCAAAAAGAAAGTATAAATCTTTTTGGAGGATATATAGAAAAAACAGAAACTTGGAAAGAAGCATTATATAGAGAAATGCTAGAAGAATCTAATATTTCAAAAGAAGATGTCTATGATATTGATGTATTATTTGAAAATAAATACGTTTCTATGGGGTATACATCAGAAAAAAATACTACTTGCATAGTATATTTAAATAAATCATTACAAGATTTAAAATTAAAATGCAATGATAAAGATGAAAATATAACTATTATTAAAACATGGATAGATACTAATTCAATAGAAAAATTACTAAATAAAACCGAAGGATTAAAATTATATTTAGTATTAAAAGAATTATTTAGAATTTCTGAATATAAATAGGAGGAAAAATGATATATGCAGTTGTGGATAAAGGGTTAGGTAGAATTTTTGAAGATGTTAGAGAGTTTATGAACTTTATCCACATCAGAAAAAATAGAAAAAAGATATTAAAACCTAATATAAAATTTAAAAAATTTGATAATAAAGAAAAAGCTAAAGAATGGCTAAATAAAGTAAATGGCAAAAATTTAAGTGAAACAAAAAAGTTAGATGATAAAACATTATACTTTGATGCAGGAACTGGAAGAGGTGTTACTGAAGCAAGAGTAACAGGAAAAAGAGGACAATCTCTAATAAAATATTCTGGATTAAAAAATATAAAAATAAATAAGCATGGAAATGTAGAATTTCCAGGGAAAACAAATAATTATGGAGAGTTAGCTGCATTCTATATAGCTCTTAGAATAGCTTTAAAATATGACTACAAAAAAATAGCAGGAGATAGTAAACTTGTTTTAAAATGGTGGACTAATGGTAATTATAAAAAAGATAATCTATCTGAAGAAACTATTAAATTAATAGAAAAAACAAGAGAATTATTAAAAATTTTTGAAGGAAAGCAAGGACATATTTTATTTATATCAGGAGACATTAATCCTGCAGATTTAGGATTTCATAAAAAAAAGTATTAAAGGAGAAAAAATGTCAATAGCTAACATACCAAAATATAAAATATTTTATTTATTAAAATTAAAAGATGAATATATATCTAAAATAATTATTAATAATGATGACATCTATTTTAAAACAACTAACAAAATTAATAAAGCAAAAAAATATATGGATATGCATTATCCAATTCCTAAAAATATTAAAAGAATTTTCTATAATAACGTAGTTATAATTAATCCAAAATTTGATTTTGTTAGAGCTTTAGAACATGAAACACTAGAAATTTTTGGAGATAAAATTTTTAATCTTTATGATGAATTAGTAGATAAATTATATAAGTTAGGAAAAAATATAAATGATATAATCCAAATAAGAAAGATCTCAGAATATGGAGATTATATAATAAATGACATGAATACAGAAATAGAATATTGGTTTGAAAAATTTAAAGAATGTTATTTTTTCGAAGATGATAAAACCATATTTAGGAACTTTGTTATTGTTTTAAAAAATGGCACTAAACTAATAAGAGTTTACGATAATAGAATTTATAAAGAAATATGGGAATTATTATAATAACTTGCAAAGAAAAGAATGGAGTTGATAAATAATGGCTAAATTTGATAACGCCAAAGTCGGAGATAAAGTTTGGAGCGTAATTTGTGGAGATGGTATTATTGTATCAATAAATGTAAATTGCCAATATCCTATTACAGTTAGATTCAAAGAACATCCTAATAAGAGTTTTGATATGGAAGGTAGAAGTTATATAAATTATAATCCAGAATTATTTTGGAATAAATTTAAGATCCCTACAGATAAAGAAGATACAAAACCTTTTGATTTAACTGAGTATTTGAGAGAGAATTTAGAAATAAAAGAGTTTGAAGAAGGAAAAAGAAATATATATTTATATTATAATTATGAAGAACAATATATAGATTGGGATCATCATATAATTGCTGAAATATTTGGAACTATTTATTTTAAAGAAATTTCTCCAGATAAAGCAAAAATAATATATAAGGAACTAAATGATAAGCAAATAACACCAGAACAATTAAAAAATTCTTACAAAACACTTGGATGGTTATAGAAAGGCGGTTAGCATATGGATATAGATCAAATTTTAAAAGGAAAAAGAATAGAGTCGTATAATGTTATAACACCAACATATGAAGAGGAAGGTACAATAAGATTCAAAGAAAATGAACAAATATATTTATGGAAAGCAGATGATTGTAATTATTATATTTCCCATATGATAGGAGGAAAAGAAATAACAAGAGAATTAGCTTCAACAAAATATATTGGACAAATAAATTTTTTAGATATATATGATCCTATAAAAGATAGAATTAATAAACTTAAATATTTGATTTCAGTAGAGAAATCAGAAGAAGAAAAAGAAGAATTATATCCGATATTAGATACACTAGAAAGACATAAAGAAAAACCAATAGAAAGAATAAAAAAAGATTTATTAAAATTAGAAAAAGAAATTAAAAATGATATTAATGAAGATAGAGATCCTATATTTTTTAACGAGAAAAAATATCATAAAGATTTAATCAAAAAAGATACATTAAAATGGCTAATTGAAAATAGATAACCTTCCGACATAATGTCGGAAAGCGAAAGGAGATAATATGTCATATTTTTATTGTCATACTGGAGATGTTTTAATAAGCAAAGATGGAAGAAATTTAGTAAGATTTGTATATAAAAGAAGAGAACAAAAAGAAGAATTTAAAGGAGAACTTTTAGAAACATTAGATATTGAGAATATACATGAATTAACAGGAAATACACCATTATATCATAATTTTAAATATGAAAATTATATTGATATAAGAAAAATAAACAAAGAAGAAATAGATAAGAAATTTGAAAAATATATAAGAAAAGAATATAGACATTTTTTAACTTTAGAAGAGAAAATTATGAAAGCAGAAGATGAATTAAATGACATGAAAAAAGAATTATTTTTAAAAAAACTTAAAGATGATTCAATCAAAGAATTTGAAATAACACTATCATTGGAAACGCTTAATAAATTAATAAATTTCAATTGCATAAGCAGAGATATAAAAAATAAGACATTTGAATATATTGTTTGTTATATAAAAATAAAAATAAGCATTTTTGGTTCTAAATTATATATAGAAAAAATGGAGGCTTAGAATGGAACTAAAAAATTCTGTATTTATAAGCAAAGTTATTTTCAGCGATAAACCTATTAATTATGATTATTCTGAAAAAATTAACGAGTTAGAAAAAGATGAATTAGAAGATTATTTAGAAATAACTTTTGATGAATTTAAATTATTAAAAAAGAAATTAAAAATAAATAAAAATAAAGAAATATATGTACAAAATGAAAGATATGATTTAAAACAAGAACAAGAGTTAATGTTATTTTATATGATAACTAAAGATGAAGATATATTCAATTTCAAATTTAAAGAAAAAAATATAATAAAATTTAGAAGTTATATTAATAATAGTTTTATAGCAAGATTTAGAATTTGGTTTGAAAAATAAAATTATATATGGAGGAAATATGTTTAATATAGGAGATAAGGTTTATTCTTGTAAAAGTTATTTAAGAAATCTAGAAATTATTAAAATTGAAGGAATTAAAATTATTTGCAAGGGCGAAGAATATATGGAAAATAGAAAAGATTATGAAAAAGGATGGCATAATAAAAATGATATCTTATTATATCCTTTCGAAATAAGATTAGAAGAATTTAAAAATACTAAAAACTATAGGGTAAAAAGCAAATGGGATAAGATAATCCAAAGAAACCAAAATATGTATATGGATTTAATGCACTTATATTATCAAATAATGACTAAAGAAATGAATTTAAATCCTTTTTATCAAAGAGATTTAGTGTGGACAAATGAACAAAAAAAGGCATATATAGAAGCTTTATTTTTAGAGAAAGCAGAAATAAAGCCTACAATAATATTAAACTGGGAAAATCATGACGAAAACTGTTATGAAGTTTTAGATGGAAAACAAAGAATTTCTACAATCTTAGAATTTTTAAATAACAATTTTCCAATATTTGATAATATTTTCTTTAAAGATTTATCAGCCAGTGACGTTAAGTTTATAACATCGAAAGAAGTAAATTATACAAGAATAGAGAAATTAAATAATAAAAACTTAACAGATGAAGAAAAAATAGAATTGTTCCTAGAAATAAATGAATTGGGAACAAAAATGAGTAACGAACATATAGAAAAAATTAAATTATTATTAAAAAAATAAGATTAATAGCAGGCCTAAAAAAGCTTGTTTTTTATATGGAGGCAAAATATTATGAATAATTTATTAAAACTATTTGAACGAAAAAAAGTTTTAAATAATTTTAAACAAAATAAATGGTATTTAATTGGTGGAGGTTCTGCTTTTTCAGATACAAATACTTCATATTTTAAAATATACGAAAAAACACTGTATTTAATTGATTGCGGAGAGCAAAATGTACATAAGATAATAAATTTAATTAAAGAACATAGAAGTAAAATAGAGAATATTATAATAAGAATTACACATATGCATATGGACCATGTAGGAGGATTAAGTACTATTATTTATGCTTGCAAATATTTATTTAATATTAAACCAGAGATAATTGCTAATTCTTTTACTCATCTAATGAGATTGAAAGATTATTTAAAAATAGCTGGTAATAATAAAAATGATTATAGAGCATATTATTATATGTGCAAAGAGATGGAATGTATTTTTTTAAAAAATAATATAGAAAAAATTACACCAATAATTGTAACTCATTGCAAAGAATTTGATAGTTATGGTTTTTACGATGAAACAAATAGAACATTTATAACTGGAGATTGTAAATCGTTTTCAAATGATATTTTTGAAAAGTATAAAATAGAAAATTTATTTATCGATTTTACAGATATATTATCAGATGTACATATGCATTATTTAGAATTTAAAAATAATATATTACCTATATTACCTAAAAATATAATAATAAGATTTATTCATAATGATATAGAAATAAATAATAAAAAAATAAGAGATTTTGAATATATTTTAAAATAAGGAGGTGCTAAAATGTTTACTGTTATTTTAGCATTTATAGATGCAAATTATAATATTAACTTCGATTATTTGTATTTAGGAACGTTTATAATAGATTTAGAGATGTTTAAAACTATAATGAATTATTCAAATAATAAAATAAAAGAGAAATGTAATCACGATTGGGAAATATTCAAAGAAAATAAGTTAGTAGATGAAAATGGACATTATTTGGAAACTGAATATATTCTAAAATGTAAAAAATGTGGAGATATAAAGAAAAAATAAAAGGAGATGACTTTAATGGCGATATCAGATTATGGAATCTTAGTAAATATAAATGGTAAAAAAATAGACAGTGGAGTTTATATAAATCCAAATTTAACATCAGAACTTAATTTTAAGTATAACGAAGATGAAAATTTAATTATAGACTATGAAAATAAAAATATAAATAAATTTGAAAATAAAGAATATTATTATGATTTAAAATATCAAGCTTATTTCGGGGATTACGATTTCACGCCGTAAAGCCCCCGACTTCAGTCGTGGGGATATAAGGCGTTTTTAATTTTCTACAAAATATGATATAATATCAATGTTAAAAAACAAAATTAGGAGGTGATATTCTTGAGTAATTTTATAGTTCAATTTCCTTTAGTAGTTGAAAAATGGCAAGCTGATATCTTAAATAAAAGATTTGAAATTGGTAGAAAGATATATAATTCTTTAGTTTCAAAAACTTTAAAAAGATATAAAGAGATGATTAAGACTAATGAGTATAAAAACTTAATTAACTCTTTAGAAAGAGATAATAATGGAAACTTAAAACCTAATAGTAAAATCAACAAAAATATTTTCAAACAACTTAATGAACTTAGAAAAAAATATAAAATTTCAGAATATAACTTCCATACAGATGTTAAACCATTCCAAAAATATTATAAAAAACATATTGATTCATTCACAGCTCAAAAGATAGGAACTAACCTGTGGAAAAGCTATGAGAAATTTTTATTTGGTAATGGTAAACATATACATTTTAAAAAATATTATACATTTAATTCATTAGAAGGTAAATCTAATAAATCTGGTATCAAATTTAGAAATGATAAAATAGAATGGAATGGATTAATCATTCCAGTTAAAATAGATTATGATAACTATTATGAAAATGAAGCTATGAAATCTGATATTGCTTATTGTAGAATAGTTAGAAAATTTATTCGTGGTAGATACAAATTTTATGTTCAAATAGTTTTTAAAGGTGTTCCTCCTGTTAAAATAAATAGTGAAACAGGAGAGTTTAAAAGAACAATAGGCGATGGAGATGTAGGTATTGATATAGGGACCTCAACAATAGCTTATTGTTCAAAAGATGAGTTAAAAATTCTTGAACTTGCTAACAAAGTTAGGGATACTTCTAAACAGAAAAGAGTTCTATTGAGAGCTATGGATCGTTCAAAAAGAGCAACCAATACAAATAATTTTAACAAAGATGGTACAGTCAAAACAGGAACTAAAAATTGGATTTTTTCCAATAGATATTTCAAACTGAAAAATAAACTTAAAGATATATATCGTAAAGAATCCGATATTAGAAAATATCAACATGAATGTTTAGCTAATCATATCATATCTTTAGGAAATAAAATCTATGTAGAAAAAATGAATTTTAATGGACTTCAAAAACGTTCTAAAAATACCGAGAAAAACGAAAAAGGTAAATTTAAAAGAAAGAAACGTTTTGGAAAATCTTTAGGTAATAGAGCACCATCTATGTTACTAGAAATTATAGATAGAAAATTAAAATATTTTGGAAAAGAACTCATCAAAATAAATACTTATTCTGTTAAGGCAAGTCAATTTGACCATACAAGTCAAACACATAAAAAAATATCATTAAATCAACGTTGGAAAATTATTGGTAATAACAAAGTTCAAAGGGATTTATACTCATCATTTTTGATAATGAATATAAATCCAGATTTAGAAAGCATAAATATAGAAAAATGTAATAATAGATTTGATGATTTTATAAAACTTCATTCGTTAGAAGTAAATAGACTTCTAGGCAACAAAAATTTAAGAAGTATAGGAATTTAAAATAAAAACAACGGTCTTGACGTGGGCCGACGCTGATGTTAATGGGCACAATAGTGTTCTTGTCAGCAAAAGTCTTTTGGAAAATAGCCATTGATTTGATTCAAACCATTGGTTTGTTCAAATAGAAACTATCTACAAAAGAACCCCGTGACTTTAGTCATCGGGAGTGTCAGGATTTTTATGTAGCTGTATATAAATTTATGATAATATTTAAAAGTAAAAATGATGAAGAAATAATAGACAGAATTTTATATGATTATATGACAAAAAGATATACAGATAAAACAATGAGAAAAAAAGTTTATAGATTAAAAGTAAATAATATAGACTTCAAAATAAAACATTGTTTTGCAGAAAGATATTTATTAACTTTTAAATACAAAAATAATAATTATAAAATTTATTTTGGCTATGGAGTAGATAAACATATGGAAAAATTTATTGGACATTATTTGATAACCAAAAAAGAAATTTATAAATTAAAAAAAGAAAATTTATTATAAGGTGATTAAATATGGCAATGATAGATTATGGAGTATTATCAACTAAGAATAATAAAAGTATAGGGAAAGGAGTTTTCGTAAATCCATTAAATACTTTAGGAATAGAAATAAATGATGAAGAAATAAAAGGTTTACAAGGATATCTTGGAGATAAAGATTTTTTTGTTTGCATACATAGATATACTCTGATATTCGTTATAAAAGGAAAAGAGAAAATAGAATACAATTTATATGACACAGGAAGCAAAATAGTTCATAATTTAAAAATAAATGGAATAAATATAAAAATAAAATTAATGTCTAAACTTAGATATATAATTAAGTTTTTATATAATAATAATCATTATAAAGGTTATTTTGGTTGTGGAACAGATGAAAATATGCAAGATTTAATAGGAGAATATTATATAACCAAAAAAGAAATTAACAGACTCAAAAGAGAAAATTTATTATAAAAAAGAGATTAAATAAAATTAATCTCTTTTTTTATTAACAGGGAGGAAATTATGTTTGAAGAAGGTAATATTTTAATAAATAATTTAAAAAATAATACTACAATAGTTAAATACATTTCCAAACAAGAAAATAAAGAAGCATTTATAGGAGAAGTTATATTTTCAGAAAAAAATTTATTCATAAAAGGACAATTAGTAGATAACTTAATAATAGATGCATTTTATTTAGCTACAATAGATAATGTTCCTGAAAATTTATTAACTGAAGAGTTAACGGAAATGATTTACTTAAACAACATGAATATGGTAGAAATATTAAATGATGAAAAAATAATATTAAAAGAATTATCAGAAGATAAAAGAGATAAATATATTATAAAAACGTATAAAGATATATTGGAACATATTTATGGAAAAAATAATGATAATATAGATTTCAAATTAAATGTTGTTGCAGAGGATATAACTCTGATAAATATTGAAACAAATAAAAAAGCTTTAACAGAAATAAGAAATGACATATTAAGCATTATAAAAAATGAAATAAATTACTTTATAGGAGAATATTATTAAAAGGAGATGAAAATGAGAAATAAAACTAAATATAATTTTAACAATCCAATGATATTAATTTGTTCTTTAAATAGTACTGTAAACGAAAAGACTAATGAAGATATGATGAATTACATAGATCAATTATTTTATGAATATAACGCACCTAAGTGTTCTTATAAATTATATACAAGTACATTGACAAAGGAAGAAGCTAAAGAAAAATTTTCAAATCAAATATGTCCTGAATGTGGAACAATTTCAAATAAATTTTTTCCAAAATATGTAGAAGATTATGGAATAATATCAAAAATTGTTAGATGCGAAATTTGTTTTCAATTAAAGCCATATTTTAATTCTAATAAAAATAATTTTAAATCTTCTTTAAAGTGCATAAAATATAAATCTACTAAATCTTTTTTAAACAAATATAAAAAATTTACAAAAAAAATAAGATATTAAAAGGAGAAAATAACAGTAAAAATGATACTTAATAGTATTAATACAAAAAATAAATTTTTAGAAAAAGAAAAATTTTTTTGTTTTATATATCAAGATAACTATGTAAAAGATATACATTCTTTAAACGATCAATTATATATAGAATTAACAGATAAACTATCTGAAGCTTTTTTAAGCTCTAAATCATATTTAACTATAATAGAAGATAAAAATATTTTTTATGTAAATCATAAAAAAGTAGAAGATATAAAATTAATGTGCAAAGAAATAATAATAACAAAACAAAAAGATATTATTCAAGATAAAATTTATAATTTATATAATGAATTAATTATAAAATTAGATGAAATTGGAAAAAATAAAAATGATATTAAATTAATAAGTACAGAATTATTTTCAATAGATGATAGTAGAAAAATAATGGATTTATCTTATCTTAAAGAAATTTCTTTTAAACAAAATGAAAAATTAACTGAAGATTATTTTGTTTTTTTAAAAGATGGAAAAATATTAACAAACAGTTTAGATTCAAAAAATGAAATATGGGAGTTGATATAAAAATGAGTAGATGGATAAAAGTAAATATATCTTTTGTTCTTCATAGTTCTGGTTCTATGTTTGATAATATAGATTGGTATAATTGTAAAACAGAGGAAGAATTAATAAAAAAACTAACTCTTCATAAAACAGAAAGATGGAAACTAAAAAAGATATATAAGGCTTTAGACAAATTTAAAGATAGTTTGTTGAAAAAATATAAAGGTTTTTATAAATTAGATAGAAGCGTAGATTTTAAAATAAATCCAATATTTGATGAAAATTTTAAATTTAGAGAAGAAGGATTTTTTAGACAAGAGTATGACTCTAAAATATTAGTTATTTTATATGCAGTTTTAAGAAATGAAAATAATGATGATAATCATATTCAAAAAGAAATAAAAAACCTATTTTATCAAAGCGGACTAAATATAGAATCTGGAGTAGCTTTAATATCAGATTCATATCTAGGTAGTGATACATTAATATACAATTCTATGAAAAGAGAAATAGAAATTTATCAAAATGAAATAAATAGATTACATCATATTCCTTTTATGATAAACTCAGAAACAGATTTTAATTACAATTCAGATGATAATACTTGGTTTGAATTGAATGGAATAAAATATACAGTAGATGAGATAAATAATAATAAAGAATATTTTAAAAAACTATTTAACGAATTTGGAATATTATACAGATTTATTCCAATTGAATATTAAGGAGAATATATGAAATATTATTTAATAGCAGATAAAGATGATAATATTGTTATACTTCAAGGAATAACAGATGTAAAAATAGCTAAAACTACTATTGATAGATTAAAAAAACACTTTAACTTAATACAATATTTAATTACTGACAAAGAAACTGCAGAACATAGAAAAGAAATTTATTCAGAAATAACTAAAGAAGAATTAGAAATTATAGAAATAGATGTAGAATTAAATGTAAAAATAATAAAATAAAAAGGAGAATAAAATGGGTTGGACAGGACAAAGTTTAGAATATTATACAATAGAAGAAATTATAAAAAAAGACATAGAAAGTGGAAATAAATTTGAATTAAAATATTATTCAAAAAAAGGTAAAGTAGCATATACTGCAATAAAAGATAAAAAAACAGGAGAAGTATTTGCTTCAGTTTTCTTATTAGATATAGATAAAAAAAGAAATGAATTTTATTATAAAGAAGTACCAGAATATGCTGGACCGTTTGAATATGAAGCTCCAGAAAAATTAATAAAAATGCTATCACAAACAAAAGATAAATATGCTTTAGAATGGAGAAAAAAATGTTTATATAAGCCTAAAAAAGGAGATAAAATTAAATTTTTAAAACCAATAAATTTTATTAACGGAGATACATTAGATGAATTTATATTCAAAGGATATAATATATTTCAAAATGGAATAAATGAATATAACATAAGTAAATGGAAAAGTTTAGAATATGAAATAATAAAATAGAGGAGAATATATGGAAAATATAAAATTAGAAAATATTATACATTTTATAGAAGCAATTAAAGATAAAGATATAAAAATTTTTAAAGAAAAAAAAGATGTTTTAGATGAAATTATAGAATATTATTCAGAACCTACAGATCCAGAATATGATATTTATGAAGAATTTTCAAGAAATACATTAGATGGAGAAACAAAAGAATCTTTTGAAGAGTTTGTAGAAAAAAATTATTTCGATATAGTTTATGAAAATGATAATTTATATTTAGTAATATTTTCAGATATTTTAGAAGATGAAGAAATAGATGAAATATTAGATTTTATATACTATTGTATAAAAAATAAAGATTACAAAAATATAATAAAATTTTGTGAAGAAACATCAGAGAATAAAATAAGAGAATTAGTAGAAAAATATAATAATCAAGAAATAAAAGATTTTAAAAAAATAATAAAAGAAATTATAGATGAAGAAATATTTGTTTATTCTTCAAAAGAAGAAGCTATAAATTCATTTATAAATTATTATTCAGATGATATGGACGATAATATATTCCAAGAATTTGCTAGATATATTGAAGAAGAATCTAAATATAATTTAACATTAAATAATTATATAGAAGAACAATATTTTGATAAAATTCAAAAAATTAAAAATATGTATTTTATAAAATTCGGTGATGAATTAGATAATTATTCAATAGAAAGATTATTATATATATCAAAAGCAAAAAATGTAGAAGAATTAATAGATTTTTGTAAAAAGAATGGAGATTAATATGGATAAAATTTTAAAACAATTAATATTCGAAATAAAAGATGGAACAACTGAAATAGAAAATTCAGAACAAGGAGCAATAAATACTTTAATAGATAGATATAAAGAAGATATATTTGAAGAATTTTTAAAACATGTAGAAGATGATAAATATGATATGACTTTTAATCAATATATGAGAAAAACTTATGGTCATAAAATAACTAAAGTAGATAATTTATATTTTATTACTTTTTATGATGAAGGATATGATGAAGACACAATAAGAGAATTATTAAAATTATCTAATACAAATGATATAAAAGAGATTAAAAAGTTTTGTGAAGAATGTAAAGTAAGTATAGATGATATATACTAAAATGATTAATTTAATTGTATCAAAAGAAAATTTTAAAATTTCAAAAAATAATGACTCTTTCAAAATAATAGGAAAGAGTCTTTTTTTTGAAGAAAAAGAAGAATTTTATAAAAAAATATCACAAAACTATAATTTAGAAGTTTTATTAAACTTCATAAATGAGAACATAGGAAATTATAACAACTATATAAACAACATAACTTTTGTGTATTTGATATTTAATATATTTAGATATTTATTAGAAGAAAATAATAAAAGTTTAGAAATATATGAACCAGAAACAGGATTACACAATCATTATCAAGCTTTGATATTAGACTTGATAATTAAATTAAAATTAGAAAATAAACTTAAAAAAAATATATTTATCTATACTAGAAGCCCAGCTATTATAGATAGAATAGGAAAATATATTTATAAAAAACAATTAAATAAAGACGATATAACATTAAAATTAGATAATTTAGAAACTAAATATACAAGTGATGGAGGAATAGAAAATTATCATATTAAATATTTTAGTTGTCCAGAATTAAAGGAGTTTAAATTATGAAAAATACTTTTATAGAAATTAAAACTTATTTTAATGACGATCATTCAATAATAAATTTGGAAGAAATAAAAGATATAGAAATAAATAAAAATGAAGAATATACAAAAATAACATTAATACATAAAGAAAATGATAAAAAAATAGATTTTACATTAAACAATGATTTAGCTCAAAAAGTGTTAGGATATATATTTTTAAAAAAATATGAAAAATTAACTGTAATTTATGATTTCAAAGGAGTGATAATCGAAGGAAATGATAAAATATTAGAAATAGATAAAAGCAGTTCTGAGTTATATGATTTATTCAAAGCATTAACAGAAGAAGAAAAAGATATTTTAAAACAAATAGATTACAAAAATATTAAAGTTTATTCTTATTATAAAGAATTTTTAAATGATAATTTAAAGATTATACTAAATAAATTTGCTTTAGTAGATATATTTGAAGATTATAAAAACTATATGATAAAAAAAAATAAATCAATTTCTTTACTAGATTACATCTCATTAAAATTTAACGATAAAATAATAAATGATCTTGGAATTTATTGTTTAGACCTAGAAGAATTTGGAATAAAAAATTTATTTAACAAAATAAAAAAAGTATTAGAAAAAGAAGTTGATTCAATAAACAATCCTAATTTCATATACGAATTCATAAAAGTGTATAAAAAATTTTTAAAATATGAAGCAAAAGGTTTCCTATTGGAAAAAGTTAAAGAATTAAATATAGAAATAACTAATGATAATATAATATATTATTTAGAAAAAATTGATAAAGCAGAGTATCCAGAAATAAGAATTTATACAAACGATATATTTCAAGATGAGATTTGGAGTATAGAAGATGATAAAACATATTCTGTAATAATTGATGAAGATACATTATATGAAATTTATAATGAGATAAAGGAGAAACAACTATGATTAAGATAGGTAAATTAGATTTAAAGGATAAGATTGTTATATCTGATCCATGCTATTGTGATTTTGATAATCCTTGGATAAAACAATTAAATATAATTCCTGGAGAATATAATTGTTTTATTGAATATAATACAAAAAACGAAGAAAGAGTTGCATCAATGTTATTAATTAACAAAAATACAAATGATAAAAATATAGATGAAAAAATAGCAGAAGTTGGAGTAGATTCAGGAACAATGGCTATTTTTACATTAGATAAATATACAGAACTATCAAAAATGAAAAAAGAATACGAAGAAGAATTTTATAAATATTCATATGATTTAACTAAAAGAACATTTTTTAAATTTAATGAATATATGGCTGATATTTTTCAAAATATATTTATATCTTCATCTGGTTATGGAGATGGAATATATAATGTTTTAATAAAAAGAAATAAAATTGGACATATAATAGCAATAAAAATAGATTTTATAGATGAATATAATGAAGATTATTATCTATACAAAGATGATGAAGAAGAGGAAGAATAATGTTAGAACTTTTACTCATAATATCAAAAGCTTTTTTGCATATATCATATAAAATAACGTTAAGAGTTATATGCCTTTTAAGATATATAAACCATAATTATTCTTTAATCGAAATCATAACTCCAGAAGATAATGTAAATATAAATTTAACTTATTCGGTTATTCTAAATATATTTGGTATAAGGTATAAATGCAGTTTATGTGGAAAAGAAAAAACAATATCATTTGCAACATATTTAGGCTCATATAAAAAAATAGTAATTCTAGACTACAAAATAAGTGAAAGAACAGAAAAATATTATTATTATGATAAAAAAATAGGTTCTTTAACTCATGTTAATTTTCTTTTAGGAAAATTAAATAATGGAATATATAGAATCCCTTTAAGTCGTTTAAAAGAGATTAATGTAGAAGAATTTAAAAAAGAATTTATGAACAGAAAAAATTATGTAAAAGCTATTGTTGAAAAAGATTATTTAACATTTGCAATTTTTAAAAAAGATGGAGGATTTTAATGTTATTAACAATAGGATTTAGTACAATAAAAAAAACAGATAATATTATTGAACTATCAAAAGAAGATTTAAAACAATGGGATTTTGAGAACAAAAGAGTATTCGAATATGAAGTAACCGATTCATATTTATTTTTTAATGTAATAGAAGATTTAAAAATACAAACATACAAAATAATCAAAGAAAAAAATAATAAGAAAATTGAATTTTTATGTTATGAATTTCTATGCCAAGCATTTGAATTTTTATGCTATGGAATGAACTATAATATAGAAAACGATTTATCAAATTACTACAAAACTCAAATAATTCAAAATAAAGTATTTAAACATAATATAATAAATTGTTTTCCTTATATAGAAGCTTCTTGGCATAAACCAAAAGAAACTATAGAGCATTTTGCATTTAGAGTTAGCTCTTTTTCTGATGTATTACAATCATGGAAATTTGAAAAAAGTTTGCTAGCAAATTGTGAAGTTACTAAAAAAGATGAAAAATATATTATTTATCTTTATGGTTGTGATGACGCCTCTTATACTAAAATAGTAGATTCTGAAGAAGAAGCATTAGATATAATTAAAATGATAAAAACAGAATATAAAATAGATACAGCAAGATTAGTTAAAGAATTAAATTTTATATTTACAAACTAGAAAGGATTGAAATATGGAACGTTTATTTTCAACAAAAGATTATATTGTAACAGAAGATGAAAAAAAAGAATATATCAAAATGCTAGAAGATGATGGAGAATTAGATAATAGAGATATAACAGACGATGAAATATATGATTATTACAATATGATGTTAGAAGATGATTTAATAGATTTATTAAAAAATAATAAATTCGAAGATATAATATTAATAGGAAAAATTCAAGTATGGAATGGAACATATACTGGAGTTAAGTATATATCTAGTAATGATAGTTTAAAAACATTAATCTCAAATTATGATAACTGTTCTTTCTACAAAGAAGATAGAAAATTATTTTTATATCTTTATCATCACGATGGAACTCATATATTAGAAGTAAGAAGATTAAACAAAAAAGGAATAGAAAAAATAGATAATCTATATAATAAATCAATAAGTATTGATGAGCATTTTTTAGAGAATTTAGAAAAATATGAAAAAAAATATACAATTAATTTTTTCAAAACAAAAAAAGGATATCTTAATTAAAGATGAAATAAATGAATATACAAAAAAAAGGTGATGAATAATGTTTATAATAAGCATTACAATTAATAACGGATTAATAGTTTATGCAGAAACAATAAAAGAAGAAAAAGATAAGCTATCTGTTTTTAAATTAACAATGAATAAAAATACAGCTAAAATTTTTGAAAAAATAGAAGATATAACAAAATTTAAAAAAATATATATTAATAATAACGAATTTACGAATAGTAAAGAAATAGAATTAAACGAAATTAATATAGAAAAGATAGAATTAATAAAAGAAATTAAAGTAAAAGAAAATTTAAAATGTTACTGGAATAAAGTTATAAAAGCTTTAAAGTATTATAAAAAAACATTTAATGATATAGAAAAAATAATAATTAACAAACAATATATAGATAAAAATGAATTTGAAGAAAAATGTAAAAAAACATTTATTAAAAATAGCTCATTAGATTGTACAGAAGAAAATTTGCCTATATTAATAGGAAAAGATTTTATGATAATTGAAGTATATGATGAGTATGAAAATTATTTTATCTTTAGAGAATTACCATTATAATAAAATAAGATAAAAAAAGGAAGTAAAATTTTTGGATTTAAAAATATGAATTTATTATCTGGAATAAATAAATTGAAATTTAATATGATAAATGTATTTCCAGGTAAAATACAAGAAATAGTAAAAAAATATGCTATTATGATAAAAGAAAAGGAGAAAAATGATAGAAATTTTTAACTTAAATGGAATGTATTTATTTTTTTATATAAATAATATGATACATTATTTTTTTTCAAAAGATAATCTTTATTTATATAATGCATTATTTCATATAACAGTTTGTTTATTTTTTATATTAAAATTCGGAACATCTAATAAATTATTGGATTCAATAAAAAAACTAGATTTTATAGCAAATTTACTTTTTAGAATAATAGCTATATTATCTAGTTTTTTATTTATTGTATCAAAAAATGATATTATAAAATTAGAACTAATATTATTAATTATAAATTTAATATTATATAGTTTAATTAGCTCAATATGGTTAATTATACATATAAGTTTTTTTATAAAGCAAAGGAGAAAATAACTATGGAATTAAAAATAGGAGATTTAGTAGAAATAGAAGATTATAATGGAGAAAAAATAAAAGGAATAATTACATTTATATTTGAAAGAGTAGAAGAAATAGCTATAAGATTAGATACTCAATCAGAAGATGTCCCTGCATTACACATAAAAAGAAAAGATTTGAATAGAATAAAAATTCTAGAAAAATTTAATTTAGAAAAATTTTTAGCTAATAATTTAGTTCCTAAAAAATTTGAAATAGATGAAGAAAATTACTATATAGATAAGTTTTTTCTAACAGGTAGTTTAAGAATAATAGTTGAAAAAAGTAATGAAATGTTATGTCCTTATTTTGAAAAACCTTATAATGAAAAAACAATTGAAAGAGTTTTAAATGATCATATTAAAAATGCTAAAAAACTAAAAGAAATTTTTATTAAACTAGGTTTTTATAATTTTTAACAGGAGGAATAAATGGAATTCATTAATGTAAATATCAATAAAAAACTTTATGAAAAATTAAAGTATTTATCAGAACAAAGAAAAAAAGAAATTAGCCAGCATAAAAATGCTGGAACTATCTTTCCTATTTATATAGTTCAAGAAAAATATGAAAGAATAATTAATACAGAATTCGAAGATGGTGGAATAGAAGTAATATATGCTTATAATAGGAATGAATTAACAAAATTTTATGAAAATGAAGAAGTAATAAAATATATAGAAAAAGAAATGGAAGATGGGGAGCTGAAAGAAGATATATTAATTAGATTAAAAGAAAAATATATAACTCTTGATGAAATAGCTATAATATTAAAAAAAAATGAACTATTCGATTGTGCTAATCAAGTATTTGTTGATATTGAATTTCAAGATAAAGCTTATTTTTTAACAAGAGAGGAAGCAGAAGAATATATAAAAAGACAACATTATAATCTATATAATCCAAGAATATATGTCAATTTTCCAGGATATTCTAATTATAGCAGTTTAGAAGAAATTTTAAATATATTAGATAACGAAAATATTGAAAAATTAGATAAATTCAAAGGAGAAAAATGTGAATAAAAATAAATTCTTAGAAGAAATAAAAATATTTAAAGAAGAAATAAAAAAAGTAGAAATAGATAAAATAATAGAAGAATTGTATCTTAAATTATATTTTATGAAAACTATGGAAATTTATTTAGAAAGCAAAAAAGATGATGAAGAAATAGAAAAACTATTAATAAAATATAATAGTATTTATGATATTTATAAAAAGTTTTTATCTTGCTCAGAATATACTATTCATACAAATGGTAATATAGAAGAAATGTTAGAATATTAGATAAAAAAATTGGAGAGTTATTTTAACTCTCCAATTGATATTACTCTTATTATATATTCTTTTATAAAACTATGATAAATAGAAGGGGTTTTACTTTTCATAGATAATAAAAAATCGACATCAGCATTAATTTCTTTTGAACAAAGCTCTAAAGCTCTTTCTTCAATTTTAAGCTTATCAAATTCATCTAACTTTTCATATTTTTCTATATAATAATTTTCTGTCTTTTCATTATTTATTCCATTGCTTTCTAGAGAGATATTTTCTGTTTTTTTAATAACTTTTTCATTTTTTACTTTAGGGACATCAAATATCTTTTTAGGAGGATTATCTTTTAAATTTTTCATAATTCCATTTATATACTGCACTAAAGTTGTTTGTATCTCACTTTTGAGTCCTTTATATAATTCATTTAAAAGATTAATTGTATATTGTTCTCCTTTTTCTTTTAAGAGTTTTGTTATTTTGTTATCAGAATGTTTAGGATGTTTATTCCAAGCTTTTAAAACATAAATATTTCTTTTAGCTTTTTCAACACATTTTATAACTTCTGGATAATCATTTAAAACAGGTTTAGAAATAAAATTAACATCTTCTATTACTTCTAATTCTACTGTCTTTTTCTCAACTACTTTACGTTTTTTACTCATATGAAATCTAATCTCAGTAAAAGCCTTTGCTGGATATAATTCATAACTAACTGTCATATCTGTAAACTTATTAACTTCTTCGATAGCAGGATCCAATATCCTTTTCTTTAAATTATTTGAGTTCTTTTGACAAGAAACAGGAACAGAAAAAATATCAAAAAATACATTTTTCTGTATTGTAATTTTAGGAGTTACATTAACATATAATCTTAGCATAGTTGTTAATGTTGAACTATATAAAGAACTCATATTTTGAAGTTCTTTTAAATATATTCCAACATATTTATCTGGTAACAAAAGCCTTTTTAAAATTGGCTCAGATAATTGTACAGTAAGAGCCATTACTTTATTTTTTTTCAAATAATTAAAAGAAACTGAACTAACTATTGAAGAAGTAAATTCAATATTTCCGTTAATTGACATAAAATCCAATATTAATCTTGGAAGTAAAGAAATTGCTTTTTTAGCATCTGTTGGATTTTTTATTCCTAAATCATTACATAATTTAGAGAAATTAATAGTTATTGCTGGCAAAGAATCAAATATTGTTGTTTGAAAAGAATATTCTTTTATATCTTTGATTATATTGCAAATATCTTCTTGGTTAAATTTAAATTTAGTAAAAGATGTATTTTCATTAATTTCTACATTAGGATTAACATCTAGCTGCGTTTTTATAAACAAAGTATCCATTTCTTTTATTTGCTCATCTGTAAAACCAGAAATATATTTCTTTTTATAAATATCATTATATTTATATACAGAAGAATAAAATTTCCCAATCATTTTATTGTTAGGTTTTAAATTTTTAAGCAATTCACTATCTATTTGGAAATCATTCTTATAAGAATTTTCAATAAAATAATTCAAATTATCATTTCCTACTCCTAATAAATTCTCCAATAAAGAACTATATTTATTAGTAAATTGTTTTCTCATAGTTGTTTGATGATATTCAAATATAGCAGTTTTTATTTTAGAAACAACTATATTCCCTTCTTTACCTTGTTTTATTTTATATAAACTTAAATCTCTATGTAATTTAAGCTCTTTATCATCAAGTACTATATTTCCGGTTTTATCTACAGTAGTTAAAGCTAATTCAGCTATATTGTTGTCATTTTTATCATTATTTATACCTAAGGACTTATCCAATGTACTTATATCAAATAATGTAGGATTAACTATGTTTTCATCTTTTTTATCCAATTAAATTCACCAACCCTTTGTTGTAATGTTATTACTGTTGTAATGTTGTAATGTTTCTCCTTTGATTAAACCCAATAAAATTAAGCATTAGAAAGAATTTATTGCACATATTTCTAATGATATTACACATTTCTCTAATGATTTTGCACATTTTCATAATAATTTTTGCACATATTTCTAACGATATTGCACATTTGTCTAATAGTTTATTTATTGCACATATTTCTAATGATAAATAATAATTTTATAAATAATAATAAAAAATTAATAACCAATTACATAATAATTAAATTATTTTTATTTGGAACCTAAGCCAAAATATAAATTTAATATAAAAAATAGAGTTATTTACTATAAACTATTAGAAAAAAGTGTAATTTATTATTATATGAAGATTTTAGTAAAATTGTAAATATTTTTATATATTACAGAAAATATGTTGAAAAATCTATATTAACAAAGATATTTACACATATTTCTAATGATAAAACAATTATTAATTACACTTTTATAAATGTAAGTTTAATTTATAGTTTAATTATATTTTGATTACTATAAACCTTTTAAAAATAAAATTTTTTAAACTTTATTGCACATTTCTCTAACGATAAAATTAAAAAAAAAATATTTTTGCACATTTTTCTAATGACACAAATAAATATATTATTTATTAGTTTTATAATTAGAATTATGTGCAATAACGAATTTGTTGCTATGATTATATCATATTTTTAAAGAAAGATAAATATATAATTAAAATATTTGCACATTTTTCTAATGATAAAATATAAACTTAAAATATTCTTACATGCACATTTTTCTAATGATAAATTTGCACATTTTTCTAATAAAGTAAAAATAAAAAAGGAGTGATTAATTTGAAATACTGTAAATACCAAGGAAATCATTATATATTAAAAGATAATCAATTAGTTAATTTTTATAACAACGATTATATTATTAAAAATTTTAATCAAGATGAAATTATAATTATGGATTTTGAAATTTTTCTATTATCATTAGATGTACCTTTATATGCAGAAAATTTTTATATTTTAATAAAAAAGTATGGAGAAAAATATAAATTAAAATTTAGTTTAAGCAAAATAATAAAATTTTTAAAAGATTATGAAGTTAGTATAGATATAAAAAGAATTAATAATAAATTTTATATTTTGGCAAAAGATAATCAAGAAAATATAGAAACATTTTATATAACAAAAGATTTAGATAAATATTTAATATTTGATTTTGGATACAAAGTCATAATAGAAACATTTAATTTTTATAAAACTAAAGATATTTTAAATAAGCTTTCCGGTTATAATTTTAATATTATTTTTGAAGAACACGAAAATTTTGGAAGCTCTATTAAATATATATTTGAAATAACAAACTTAACTAAAGATGAACTGGAAGAAATTTTAGTTGATTTCAAAAATGAGATGTTTTTTGATATATATTATAATAATAATTTAATTTTAAAAATAGATAACGAATAGGAGGAAAAATGATAAAAGAAAATAAAGATATTTTAAAAATGATTAAAGATAAAGGAGATCAGATTAACAAAATTATATCAATAGAAGAGTTATCAGAGTTACAGAAAGAAATTTGTAAAGACTTAAGAGGATATGAAAGAAGAAATGAAATAAAAGAAGAAATGTGTGACGTATATATATGCTTACAAATGCTAAAAAATATTTATAAGTTTAATGATGAAGAATTAGAAGAAGAATATAATAAAAAAATGAAAAGAAATATAGATAGAATAAAAGAAAAAGAATTAAAAAAAGAAGAAGTTTTAAACTTTTCTTCTCCAGAAGAATGTTTAAAACATTTTATAAAGAAAGACTATAAAAAAGGGTATATTCTTTTTAAACAAGCAGCAGAAAGATTTTTAGAAAAATACAATTTAATACCTAAAGAAGAAAATAAATTTGATTTTATAAATAATTTATTTAAAAAATTAGTAACTGAAAATATATTAGAAGAAAAATTCAAATTTAACAGTTTGAATTATTTTTATGATGATGTTGAAGATTTAATATTTGATTCAAAAAAAGAAGCATTAGAACATTTTGAATGGTATATAGAAAGTGCAGAATCTTACAATAAAGAACCTATGTTAGATATATTATATGTTGTTAAATAATGTAGGAAACAATTAAAAATAAAAGGTATTAAATATCATAGTTATTCTTATAGCAAAAGAATTTAATTGAATTTTATACACTAAAAAGAGTTAAAATTACAATTATAGTATTTTTGATATATAATCTAAAAAAAAGGTGATTATAAATGAAAAATTTAAATTCTGAATCAATTTTATATAGTAAAGGCTCTAATGATGAATGTTATACATTAGATTATGCTGTTAAACCAATATTAAAATATGTAAATAAAGATTGGGTTATTTGGTGTCCTTTTGATAAAGAAGATAGTCAATTTGTTAAAATTTTAAAAGAAAATGGAAATAAAGTAATTTATTCTCATATTCATAATGGACAAGATTTTTACAAATATGAACCAGAAGAAAAATGGGACTGCATAATTAGTAATCCACCATTTACTAACAAAAAGAAAATTTTTGAACGTGCATTATCATTCAACAAGCCATTTGCACTTATAATGAGCAATACTTGGTTGAATGATTCTGCACCTAAATTATTATTTAAAAATAAAGATTTACAACTTTTAATGTTTGATAAAAGAATGAAATTCAAAAACAATGGAGTAATACAAAATAAAATAACATTTAGTTCTAGTTATTATTGTTGGAATTTTTTACCAAAACAATTAATAATGGAAGAGTTAATTTGTAAATAATCCGCTGGCGTAATTTAAAAGGAGATAAATTCTCCTTTTTATTTTTATATAATTTTAGTAATTAAGAAAGAAGGTGATACTTTTGATAAGAACAAGTTATATATCTAATGTAAAAAATATAGAAAAAGATTTTGATGAAATAATTTTTATAACTAGATATCTTCCGGAAACTATAAAATTAAATTCAAAGTATATATGGTTAAAAAATTTAAGCCCTAATCAAAGAGTTTTAAAAATGTATAAGGATAAATTAATAACATTTGAAGAATTAGCTGATACTTATCTAAAAGAATTGAAATTATATAGTTTAAATACAATTAAAGAAATAATTAAAAAAAGTAGAAATGGAAAAAATATATGTTTATGTTGTTTTGAAAAAGATAGAGAAAATTGTCATAGAAAAATATTAGCTGAAGTTATCAAATATATAGGTAAAGAAGAAGTTGAAGAGGTGTCATAAATGTGAACTACTCACCACTTATAGAAGCGGGAGCTTCGTGATTACTCATCAGAGTAATTTTAAAGAAGTTTGATAGCTATGCTATCCTTATTCTTACAGGCGTGTCCACATCGCCACTATGGCATAAGACTTATGTCTACAGCTTTACTTTTTAACAACGCTTTGGACTGTGAATATTTTACAAGGCAACAGTTTACTTGCCTTAACCTCATATATTCAGTTTTTAATGTTCGTTAATATAGTATACCATATTTTAGTAAGAATTTCTAATTCATCTCCCACCTAAAGAGGTGGGAGTCTTCTTGGAAGTTTAAGATAAAATCTATAACTAAACAAAATGTTGTTTTAAAACTACTGGAAGATAAATTATATGAAACTAAAATAGAATTAGAATATTTAAATGGTTTAAAAGTACCAAAAGGTTTTAAAACTAATTTAACTTCTATACCTAATATATTAGAAGGAGTATTGCCACATGATGGATTATATTCTACAGCTGCAATTTTACATGATTTTTTATATTCAGAAGAAAATACCTATGGAATCAACAAAGATACAGCAGATGCTATATTTTATCAAATGATGATATTATCTGGAGTAAATAAAATAACTGCAAAATTATTATATAAATCAGTAAAATTATTTGGTAAACCTTTTTATAAAAAGATAAAAAAAGATGGAAGTATTCAGTATGAAAAAAGAGCTTTAATTGATAAAGCAAAAGAACATAAAGAATATCAAGAAAAAATGAAAAAACTATTAAAAGAATGGTATGTTAAATAAAAAAGGAGGAGTAAAAAGTGTTACAAATAAGAAGAGGAGTATTTGAAACAAATAGTTCTTCAACTCATAGTGTTACTATTATGGAAAAAGAAAAATATACAAAATGGGATTTAGGAATTTATTACTATAATTATGATTCAGATTCTTTTGAAACAATAGATGAAATAATTAAAAAATATGAGAGAGATACAAATAAAAAATTTAAAAGTATTGAAGATAACAATTTTCAATATTATTTAAATGATAATCAAATATATAGTATAGATGATTTCTTTGATAAATTTGAAACTGCAACAGAACATTACACTACTAAATCTGGGGATGAAATAGTTGCTGTTTCTATTTATGATTATAATTAACAGGAGGAAAAATGTTACAAGTTAGAAATTCTATTTTTGAAACAAATAGCTCATCTACACACTCTTTATCTTTAAGAAAAAAAGAAATAAAAGAATTAACAAAAGAAGAAATAAAAGAAAGTTTAAATTGTTTTTTAACAAAAGATAATTATATAAAAGTTGATTTGGGAGAATATAATTGGGGTTGGGATATATTAGAAAATCCAGCACAAAAATTAAAATATATTTTAACTAAGGGAGTATATAGTAATGGTCCTTTAGATTATTATATGTGTACAGATGAATATTTTTCAATAGAAGAATGGATAATTAAAGAATTAGGCTATGAAGGATTAATAATAGATGATTCTAATGATTATTATGTAGATCATCAATCTGCATATAATGAATTAGATGAATATATAATAGATATATTGACAAATCCTAATTATGTTATTGTTATTGGCAATGATAATAGTTATACTCCAGAATTTATAAAAAAAATAGTAGATATAGAATAAGCTCTTTAATTAGAGCTTATTTTTTAAAGAGGTGAAAAAATGGATAAAATAATAGAAAAAATTAAAATGTTAAATAATAAAGATTTATCAGAAATAGAAATAGAGAAAGATAAAAAATTAAAAATAGAAGAAGAAAAAGAAATAATTAAAGAAAAAGTAAAAGATTTAATTCCTTTAATAAAAAAACTACAAGAAAAAGAAGTTATTATAAAAAATAAAATAACAAATATAAATGGAAATTATGAACTTTGTAATCAATGTTTATATGGAGACGGAGCTCACGAAATAGAATGTCCAATGTATGCATTGTGCCAATATTTAAACAATGATTGTTATTTAGAAGATATAAGAATTTAAAAGAGGTAAAAAATTATGTTACAAATTAGAAACTCTATTTTTGAAACAAATAGTTCATCTACTCATGCTTTTACTACTTTAAAAGAATTAAAAATTTATTGGTTTTATACAAAAGATATAGAAATTCCAAAAACAGAAATGGATACTGATAACAATCTAATAATATCATATAGTAATATTAAATCAGATAGCTGTATAAAAACTTTTATTGGAATAAACCAAAAAGTATTATACATATTATTTTTATTATTAAATTACATAGATTATTATAATAATTATTTAGAAGACAATGACCAAAATAAAATATGGTTAGAAGAATTAACTATAAAAGAAATAGAAAATTTAAAAATAATAAAACCTTTATTTGAAACTATAAAAAAAATAGGATTTGATGGAATAAATATCAAAAGAGATGAGTCAAAATTAGATGAAATAGAAAAACTTATACCTTTTACGATAAAAGAATTTCTATATAATTTATTTAATAATATTGATGGAGATTGCTATATAAAAGATATAAAAGATTTAGAAGAAATAATAGGAAAAAATTTAGAAGAAATAATAACAAATAATGAAATAGTATTAATTGAAGCAGAAAGATTTTGTGTAAAAAATAAAAGATTAATAATATCGGAGGATTAAAATGTTACAGGTAAGAAAAAAAGTATTTGAAACAAATAGTAGCAGTACGCATAGTTTTACATATGATACTACTGGAAAAGAATTAACTAAAGAAGAAATAATAGAAAGATTTAATAAAAAAAGTAGTCTTGTTTATTTATATTGTGGAGATTTAAAAATTGAATTAGGTGAATATGGTTGGAACTGGGAGACATTTAGAGAACCAGATGAAAAAATATCATATATACTAACAATGATAAAATCACATTATAAAGATATTAATTATAATGCTTCAGAAGAAGAAATAGTAAAATATATAAAAGAAACAGTTACATTTAAAGAAATAGAAAAATTTTTAAGAGAATTAAACTTAGAATTTGATAATATAATTTTTGAAAATTTACAATATTCTTATATAGATCATCAATCTGTAATATCTGAAGAAAAATTATTAGAAAACGAATTAAATAACGATGTTATAGGATTTATTACAAATTTATCATCAAGTTTTCAAACAGGAAATGATAATTCTTCACCTTGGGATTATGATGAATATTAAAAAAAATATAATATAAAAAAGGAGAAATAATATGTTACAAATAAGAAGAGGAGTATTTGAAACTAATAGTAGTAGTACGCATTCATTTACACTTTTGAATGGAGAATCATTTAAATTTGAATTAGATTATAGATTAAAATATGGAGGAGAAACATTAGAAGAAATATTAAAAATAAAAACAGATGAGAATAATAATATTTTATTAGATGTATATCCAGAGAAAATGTTATCTAGTATTTTTATTGGAGTAAATGAAAAATTAATATTTTTAATTGCCGCAATAGGAAAAAATTATGATTTTAGTTTAGAATTAAAAAAATGGAAAATAGAACAATTAGATTTTTTTGAAGAAATTAATGATATAGCAAAAAGAAAAGGATACAACGGAATAAAAATTTTAGCAGAAGGAGAAGAATTTTTTAATCCTAATTTTATATTAAATAACGATATAGTAGGATATGATATAGATATAGTTAATATAAAACAATTAGAAAAAGATTTTGAAATAGATATAGATACAATAATATTTGATAATGAAATAGTATTAGAAGGAAATGCAGATAGAAATAGAGTATATGACAACCTTGAATATACTATTAAAAGATATAAGGAGCTAAGAGAAAATGAAAATATTAAATAGATATATGAATGGAGAAGTTAGAGTTACAATTTATGAAGATGGAACAAAAGAAAGATATAGTCCATTAGATAATCCAAAAGTAAAATTTCCAGAAAGTATAGATATAAAAATAACTGATTATTGTGAAATGAATTGTCCATATTGTCATGAGAAATCAACAATAGAAGGAAAACATGGAAAATTAGATATGAAATTTATAGATACTCTTCCAAGTGGAATAGAATTGGCTATTGGAGGAGGAGATCCTTTATCTCATCCTAAATTATTAGAATTTTTAAATAAATTAAGAAATAAAAATATTTTCCCTAATATAACTATAAATCAACATCATTTAATAACTAAATGGGATAAAATTAAATTTTTAAATGACAACAATTTAGTATTTGGAATAGGTATATCAATAACTAATCCAACTGATGAAGTTATTGATAAAGTAAAACAACTAAATCATCCATTATTACACGTAATTAATGGTATAATTACAATAGAACAATTTAAAAAAATGTATGATAAAGGATTAAAGTTATTAATACTTGGATATAAATCTTATACAGGAAGAGGAGAAGAATATTTTAAAAATAATTCAGAAGAAATAAAGTCTAAATTTATTACTAAAGATTTATTCAAAGAATTAAAAAAACATTTTGATGTTATATCTTTTGATAATTTAGCATTAACTCAAATACCTGTAAAAGATAATGTTGACGAAAAAACTTGGAAACATTCTTTCATGGGAGAAGATGGGAACCATACTATGTATATAGATTTAGTAAAAGAAGAATTTGCAAGAACTTCTACTTCTAAAGAAAGATTTAAAATTAAAGACAACATAATAGATATGTTTAATGTGATAAAAATATAGAGTCGCTAATATGTGACTCTATATTTTTTTATTTAGGAGGAAAAATGAAAATTACAGAGTATTTATTTGATTTATCAGAAGGATTTGATGAAATACTTGATAAAAAAATAGATAATTTTCTAAAAATTTTAGATATGGAATACAAAGTAGATCATATTTGGGAAATTATAAAAAATTCTTTAAAAAATTATAGAGACATTTCAGAAAATGAGATAATAACAGAAGCTTATTATGGAATAGCATATTTACTAGAAAATGATTACAAAATAGATTCAGATAATATAGATATTTTTATAAACGGGCTAACAGATAGTTATTTGCATATAAAAGATAAAGAAGGAAAAAATATAGAATTAGGAAACTTTCAAAATAATAAAGAATTTATGGATTTTTATTTTGAAAATTATTATTTAACAAAAGATAAAAAAGAAAAAATTGAAAATATATTAAATAAATTAGATTTTAAAGATTACGAAAAATTTATTTATGAAAAATGTAAAGAAATTTTTTTAAGAGATTTAACAATATATGAATTATTAGAAATTGATTTTAATGATTTTTTAGAACTAATAAAAAAAGAAATGTAATGAGGAGTGATAAAGATGACAGGAGTAGAATATATTTTAGATTTTCCAACTAATTTTGCAGAGGATTTAGATGAACAAATTAAAGAGTGTTTAAAAATATTGGATTTAGAAAGTGAAGAAGATAATATTTGGGAAAATGCAAAAAATAATTTAGAAGACAAACCAATAAATGCTGAAAAAATATCTTTTGAAATTTATTCAGCTTTAAAAAATTTAATTATAGAAAAATATAATATTCCATACGAAGATATAGAAGTTGAAGGATATGGAGCTTCAGACTTTTCTATAATGATTAAAGAAGATGATGATAATTATATTGATTTGTCATCAAATTTTAATAATTTTCAAGACTTTTTAGAATTTTATATAAAAAGATATCATTTTGAAGAAGAAGAAAGAAACGTTTTAAATGAAATAATAGATATAGTAAATAAAGAAAATGAAGATATGGGAACATATATATTAAATGATTTTATAGAAGAAAATTATAGTTATTATAACGCTTTAGCGTTAGAAGTTTTTGAATTATTTATAAATGAATTCTTAAAAGAAATAAATCAATATTTAGAAGAAGATGAAATAGGGTTTAAATTATATTTAGACGATGAATTAAATTTAAGAAAGGAAAAAATATAATAAATGGGATACAAAAGCGAAGTGAATATTTATATTGAAGAAACAAAAGAAAATGGAATAATTTTAGAAGATATAATATATAAATCAAACTTAGCAGAGAAATTACCTTCTAATTATTTTGAAATTAAAAAAAATACTTCAGAAAATAGAGTATTACATTTTAAACATGAAAATATAAATTGGAATAAAGAAAATCCATTATATAAATTTTGGACATTTCTAATTAATCAATTAAAAAAAGAAAATTATCTTTTAATAAAAGAAGAAGAATCTTTTGATGATTGTGAAATAAAAGGAGAATATGCAGATACAAATCCATATATAGAAGATGGAATTTTTTTCGGAATAGAAATAAATGGATTAGATTTTTTAAGAAAGGATTGAAAATGGAGTATTTAGAAAAAATATATGAGATAGTACAAATATATTATGAACAAGAATTTGATGATTACAAAGAAATATATGAAATAGCAATAGAATCAAACAATATTGGTCTAGGACATACAGAAGATGATAAAAAAAATCCTTTAGAAGTAATAATGAACTTAGAAGATTTAACAATAAATTATTATAAAAATAAAGAAATAGTAAATCAAGAAAAATTTAATACATTAGAAGAATTATATGAAAATATTAAATGCGGTTTAAATTATGAAGAATTATTATGTGAATGTCAAGGAGAATATGATGGTTAAAAATAAGTGAATTTGAAAAAAACATTGATGTTATATAAAATAAATCAATGTTTTTTTATTTTTAAAAGGTGAAAATAATGAAAATAGAAAATTTTAAAATGATAACTACAGATGATATTTTAAATTTGAAAATAATGAAAGCAAATATAAAAGAAAAAAAGAGATTCTGCTATAGAATTTGCTGTGAAAATTGTTTATTTGAAAGAAAAGAATGTTATGAAATAAAAGATAGTGAACTTTTAGAATTTATAGAAGAAGTTTTAAAAAATTTCCAGAAATAGATAAATTATATAAAAATAATTTAGATAAAATATCAAATGAATACAGTTCTTTAAAATCATTATTAAATAAAAATATAGAAAATAATAGGAGGAATTTTAAAAATGAATTTAAAAGGTTTAACAGACCAACAAGTAAAAGAAAGTAGAGAAAAACATGGAACAAACTCATTAACAGAAAAGGAAAGAGAAAGTTTTTTTGATAAACTCAAAGAAAACTTAAAAGATCCTATGATTAAAATTTTAATTTTTGCTTTAATAATAAGCTCAATATTTGCTATGCTAGGAAAAGCAGATTGGATTGAAACTTTAGGAATATTATTTGCAATATCAGCTACTACTTATATTTCAACTTGGAGTGAATATAAAAATGAAAATACTTTTGCCAAACTGCAAGAAGAAGCTTCTAAAATAATGGTAAAAGTAATGAGAAATGGAGTATTAACAGAAGTTAAAATAGATGATTTAGTAGTAGGAGATATTATTAAATTACAAAATGGAGATAAAATTCCAGCAGATGGTATTTTAAGAGAAGGAGAAATTTCAGTAGATCAATCTTCGCTTAACGGAGAAAGTAAAGAGTGTCATAAATATGCTACCGAAGAAACTTTTATTCTCTCTACTCCTGTAAACTTTTTGCATAAAAATAATGTTTACAGAGGAAGCACTGTAACTAATGGTTCTGGTTATATGGAAGTTACAGTAGTAGGAGATAAATCTGTTTATGGACAAATAGCTAGTGAATTACAACTTGATGATGATAGAGAATCTCCATTAAAAGTAAAATTATCTGATTTAGCTAATAAAATTAGTAAATTTGGATATTGTGGAGGTATTTTAATTTCAATAGCTTATTTATTCCAAAAAATAGTAGTAAATAATCAATTTAATTTAAATGCAATATCATATTATTGCAGTAATTATTTTCAGTTATTTAACGATATATTACAAGCAGTTATGTTTGCAGTAATTATAATAGTTATGGCTGTTCCAGAGGGGTTGCCTTTAATGATTGCTATTGTATCATCTCAAAATATGAGTAAAATGTTAAAAGATAATGTTCTTGTAAAAACAATTACAGGAATAGAAACAGCAGGTTCATTAAATATTATATTCTCTGATAAAACAGGAACAATTACTAAAGGTAAATTAGAAGTTGTAGAATTTTTAACAGGAGATCTAAAAAGTTTTAAATCTTTTAAAAACTTAGCATATAACAAATTAAGACACTTGTTATTTCTAAATATTAATCATAATACAGATGCACAATGGAATAGAGAGTGTATTGGTGGAAATATGACTGAAAAAGCTTTAATGAATTTTATTGAGCATTATGAAAGTGATCATACTAAAATTAAAATGAATCCATTCAATTCTAAAGATAAATATTCTAGTTGTTTATTAGAAAAAGATAATCATAATACAATAATGTTTAAAGGAGCTCCAGAAAAAATATTAGAACATTGTGAAAATTATGTAGATGAATATGGAAATAAATTTAAAATAAATAAAGAAAAATTATATGAAAAGATAGATGAATTAGCTAATAAATCAATAAGAGTATTAGCATTAGCTTATAAAGAAAATACTGATGAATTAAATTTATCATCACATAACGATTTATCTTTAATAGGATTAGTAGCTATTAAAGATGATGTTAGACTAGAAGCTGTTGAAGCTATAAAAGAATGTCATTCAGCAGGCATTCAAGTAGTTATGGTAACTGGTGATAAAAAAGAAACAGCAGTTGCTATTGCAAAAGAATCTGATGTGATTACTCAAGAAAATCATATAGCTTTAACTTCAGATGAAATGGCTAAATTATCAGATGAAGAGTTAAAGAAAATGATACCAAATCTAAGAGTAGTTGCAAGAGCATTACCTAGCGATAAATCTAGATTAGTTAGAGTAGCACAAGAATTAAATCTTGTTGTAGGTATGACAGGTGATGGGACTAACGATGCACCAGCTCTAAAAAAAGCAGATGTAGGATTTGCTATGGGGAAATCTGGAACAGAAGTAGCAAAAGAGGCTGGAGACATAGTTATACTAGACGATAATTTTAAATCTATTGCGAATGCGGTGTTATATGGAAGAACTATATTTAATAGTATTAGAAAATTTATTATATTCCAATTAACTATTAATATTTCAGCAGTTATGATAAGTTTCTTAGCTCCATTATTAAATATAGAAGAACCATTAAGTATTACACAAATTTTATGGGTAAATTTAATTATGGACACTTTAGCGGCACTTGCTTTTGGTGGAGAACCAGCTCTTCATAGATATATGCAAGAAAAACCAAAAAGAAGAGATGAAAATATTTTAAATAGATATATGAATACTTCAATTATAACATCTGCTATATTTATAGTTGTAATTAGTTTAATATTCTTCTTAACTAATTATTTTAATAAAGTATTTACAACTCCAGAAGAATTAAGAACAGGATATTTTACATTATTTGTATTTACAGCAATGTTCAACGGATTTAATGCTAGAACAGAGAAATTAAACATCTTTGATAATATTAGCAAAAACTCTGGATTTATTAAAATAATGTTACTAGTATTGATAGTACAAGTATTTATGACTCAATTTGGTGGAAAGATAATGCATTGCTACGGATTAACATTAGAACAATGGTTACATGTAATTGCAATATCATTATTAATAATTCCAATTGGATCACTAAAGAAAATATTAATTAAATAGGAGAATAGTTATGAAATATAAAGTTATAGATGAAATGTGTTGTGAAGAATATAGTTTTGATGATTTAAAAAAAGCTAAATCAAAAGCATTTAGTATTCAAGGTGTTGTAATTGATACCGAAACATCAGAAATATTAATAGATTATTCTGAATTTTAATATTTTAAAATAATAAAAACGGCATCTAAATGGTGCCGTTTTGTATTTTTAGTCAAATGATAATATTATAAATAAAAAAGGAGAATAAAAAATGGAAATAACTGTATATCCAAAATTAGTAAGTAAAGAAGATTTTAAGAAATGGGAACAAGGAATGAAAGTATGGTCATATATAGATAGTAAATTAATAAATAAAGAAGAGTATTTAAAAAGAAAAGAAATTGAAAAAGAATTTGATGAAACAGATTATATGACATATGAAGAATTTTTTAAAGAAAATGAATATGATGAAAACAATTATTTTTATGAACATTTAACAACTCCAAAAGGAGAAGAAGTTGTAGTGTTTGCAAAAGTAGATATTGATACATTTTTTTAAAAAAAGGAGATAAAAATGAGTTATATTTTAGATGAAAAACAAATAGAAGAAATAATAAAAGAAGGTAAGTTTAATCCAGATAAATATGCAACACAATATTGTATATTAGGGTGGACTTTTTTAGATATACTATCTAGCAAAAAAAATGATCTAATGTGTAAAAATCCAGAAGAATTAGAAATATTAGATATAAAAGAATTAAATAAAGCATTAGAAGATTTAGATAATTATTCTTCAGCAACAGATGCTAGTGATGTTTATGTTTTTTTAATAGAAGGATTAAATTTAAATAAAGATATAAATAAAATAATAAAAATAAAAGGAGAATGAAAATGAGTTTAGGGAATTTTTTAAAAAATGCTACAGCAGTAGTAAAAGGAATGTTAGGAGATGCTAGCGATCAGATAGCACAAGATAATCCAGAATACGTTTTAAATGAAGCTATATTAAAAGCCAAAGATAATATAGCTGAAACAGAAGAAAAAGTTGCTAACTTAATTACTATTCAAAGAAAAACAGAACAAGAAACAGAACAGATGAAAGAGAAATTATGTAAAATTCAATCAAGAATTGGAATGGCACAAAGAGATGGAGAAAAAGAAGCAGTTATAGAATTAACTTCTTATTATAAAGAAACAGAAAAAGAATTAGAAGATTTATTAAATACAAAAAAAGAAATAGATGATGGAGTAAAAGAATTAAAAGAATTTATATTAAATTCTGAAAAAGAAATAAAAAAATTAGAAAGAGAAAAAAATAAATTATTAGTTCAATTGCAAACTGCTAAAACAAAAGAAGAAATAATGAATATTAAATCTTCTTTTAAAAAAGATACTTCTTATCAAAGTGAATTTAATAGAGTAAAAGAACAAATAAATAAAAAAGTAGAAAATGTTAAATCAAAAGAAGAATTAAATAGATATAAAACAAATTCAAATCCAAAATCAAAATATTTTGATGGAATTTAAGGAGAAATTATGAAAAATGGATTTTATAGTTTTTTAGCTTTATTTACAAAAACTTCAAATGGATATATAGTAGAATTTCCAGATTTAGAAGGATGTTTCACACAAGGAAAAACATTAGAAGAAGCTAAAAAAATGGCTAAAGAAGTATTAGAAGAATTTTTAATATGTTTAGAAGAAAATAAAAAAGAAATACCAAAAGCAAATGAATTAAAAAGAAAATTAAACGAAAATGAATCAACAGAATGGATTTATATTAAATTAAAATAAAATTTTAACAAATAGAAAACAGGAGGAAAAAACAATGTCAGTAACAGTAAATTTAGTAAAAGGACAAACAGTAAACTTATCAAAAGAAACAGGAGGATCACAAAAATTTCAACTTAGAGCAGGTTGGGATACATCTTTATCTGGAACAGCAGTAGATATTGATATCATGTCAGCAGAAATTAATACTTCAGATGTAGGAGTAGATTTTATTTATTTTGGAAATATGAAATCAAAAGATGGAGCGATTAAATTATCTGGAGATAATAGAACAGGTGAAGGAGATGGATGGGATGAAACAATATTCTTTGATGGAAGTTATATTTCTCAAGATATAAAAAGAATTCCTTGCATAGTAAGTATTTATGATGCAATAGGTAGAGGACAAAACTTTGGACTAGTAAGAAATCTTAAAGTACAAATTTTCGATGAAACAAATAATAACGCAGTAGCAAACTATGAACCAGAATTAGAATTCGGAACAGATACAGCAGTAGTATTAGGAGAATTTGTTGTTTCTAATGGAAATATTTATTTTAAACCATTAGGTAAAGGATATTCAAAAGTTCAAGATATACTAACTGAATATAAAATTAATTATTAATTAAATAAAGGAAGATAATTTATTCTCCCTTTATATATAAATAAAAATAAAATTAGGAGGAAAAAATAAAATGGGAATTCCATTAACAAAAGGACAAGCAATATCATTAGATAAAACAGGAAATAAATTTGAATTAAGATGTAGTTGGGATAAAGCATTAGGAAAAGATATGGATTTAGATATAATGGCTTTATTATGTGACCAAAACGAAAGAGCAATACCAGGAAATGATTGTTTAATATTTTACAATAATTTACAATCTAAAGATGGTTCTGTAATTCATACAGGAGACGAAAGAACAGGTTCTAAAGATGGTTGGGACGAAATATTAAAAATTGATTTTACAAAAATGTCTGATGGAGTAAATAATGTATTTTTATTATTAAACATACACGAAGCATTAAGTAGAGGACAGAATTTTGGATTAGTAAGAAATCTAAAAATGGAACTATACGACATTGAAAATAATGTAGTAGTAGCTGAATTTATGCCAGATTTAGATAATTCTTCAGATACTTGCTTAGTGTTAGGAAGCTTTATATTAAGAAAAGGAAAACCTTATTTTAAAGCAATAGCTCTAGGACATCAAAAAGGGTTGGATGTTATATTAAGAGAATATGGAGTAGACGTAGAATAAGGAGTTAAAAATATGGGATTATTTGATTTTTTTAAAAAAGATAAAAAAGAAGAATTAAAAGTTACTAATATAAATATAGATTTAACAAAACAAGATTTAGTAAAAAAAATAAATCTTTCTAAAGAACAAGTTAAAATTTCTTTAGAAAAGAAAAATGTAGATAAATTAGTTGCAGAGGTACAAGTTGCGGTAGACGTATCAGGAAGTATGTATTATAATTTCGAAGAAGGAAAAGTACAAGAAGCACTAAATAGATTAATTCCAATTTCATTAAATTTTGATGATGACGGAATAGTTCCTGTTTATGCTTTCGATGAAGAAGTCACAGAAGTAGAATCTTTAACATTAGATAATCTTTTGAACTTTTCGGATAAAAAATTAAAAAGATTAGTTGGTGGAGGAACTTGTTATTCACCAACATTAAAATCTGTATTAAATAAAGCTAAAAATGGAGAATTAAAATTCCCAGTATTTATGTTATTTATTACAGATGGAGATAACTATGATAAAACAGAAACACAAAAGATTTTAAGAGAATTAAGTAACTATGATATATATATTCAGTTTGTAGGGATAGGAAATGATAGTTTTAATTTCTTGAAATCATTAGATAATCTATATGAAAGAAAATTCGATAATGCAGGATTTATTCAATTTTCAGACTTAAAAAAATTTAACGATAATGATATTTATGACGAATTATTAAAAGAGTTCATAGATATTTATAAAAAAAATACTTTTAAAACAGGTAAAATTAGTTTAAAAAAATAAATAATATAGAGCCACTTAATTGTGGCTCTTATAATTTATAAAAGGAGTAAATATGGGAAGAATAAGAAAAATAAGTAAAATAGAATATATAAAAGAAGAAATTAAAGATTTAAAGAAATTTTTAAATAATATAGAAAAAATAGATTATTATACAGATGGAACAATACTTAAATGTAAATTATATGATGAAGAAGAAGTCTTAAGATATTTTGAAATAGATATAGAAGAATTAAAAGGAGCTTATAATATATATATAGAAGAAAATAATAAAATAGAAGAAATAGAACAATTATTAAAAATAGCAGAAGAGTTAAATGATAATTGGTTAATAGTAGATTGCAATTAACAGAAAGGATAATTAATGCAAGAAATAAAATTAGGAAGTATAACAAAACATTCTAGAGTAAGATATTTAAATAGAATATTAGGAATAAATAATGTAACTGATACAAACTATGATACATGGAAGAAAAATAACGAAGAATTAATTTCTCAAATAGATTAAAAAATAAATGAACTATTTAATAATTCAGATTTAATGATAGAAGCTAATTATAAAACATTTCCATTTTCTAAATTTTACATAAATTGGGAAAATTTAATGTTGTTAATAGTAAGTAAAGAAAATAACCTTATAACACTATATAAATTAAATTATGGATTATCAGAAGAAAAAATAAAACTATTTTAGAATTATATTTTAGTGAACTTCAAGACAAAATAAAGATTAAAAATGATATAGAAACAAATAGAGGAAAAGAAAAAGAAGAAATAGATCAAGAAATTAAAGATATAAATCAAAATATAAATGTATTGAAATCAAGAATAGAAGTTCTTGAAAAAAATAAGGATATATTAAAAGGTAGAAAAGAATTAATAGATAGTCAATTAGGATTAGTTGATGAACAAATAAAAGAATTAACTAATTTCATTATGAAAAGGAGTAAGTAAATATAGATAAATTTGATATAATAAAAAAATAATTATATTATAATATATAATAATTTAACATTCAGACATTATGTCGGAAAGAGATAAAGAAGGTGATATTATTAGTTTTAAAGAATTTATATTTAATGAATTAAAAAAAGGTAGTATATATATAATATTTTTTATATTACTAATAGCTTTTATTAAATATTTAGAAAAAATAGAATATGAAAATACTAGAAAAGAATATATTAATATTAAGATATATGATATGAAAAATTTAAATGAAATAGAAGATATAATTTCTAAATATAGCAACTCATATGAAATTTATTTTAAACAGGATTATTAATCCTGTTTTTTTTATTTAGGAGAAAATATGGAATTAATATTAAAAAATAAAGATGAACAATATAAAAAATTTATATTAACAAAATATGATTATGATTATTATGAAAAAAATTTTACTAATATCAATATAATAACCAAAGAAGAAATTTTCAAAGATTTGGGATTTGATTTTAAAAATTTTAAGATTCAAGATTTAATATTAAATGAAGAAGAAATAAAAGAGTTTAATAAAAATATTTTTGTAGCTTTTAACAAAAATAGAGATTGGAAAAGAATAATAGAATATCTTTTTTTGAAAAAAAATATAGAGTTAAACGGAGGAGGAATGTTATGGCAATTAAGATTATTTTTCGATTTTTACAAAAAAGGTATAACTTTAGAAAAAATTTTCGATTATCAGCAAAATTATTTTTGTTCTAAAATAAATAAAAAATTTAAATATAAATATATTTCTACTATTTTTTATAGTTTATTGGAATATACAAAAAATCAAAATACTAAAAGTAAAAAAATAATAAATGGATTAACTTATAAGGAAATTATAAAATTTGCAAAAAGAATAAAAGGAAGCGAATTTATAAATAAAAAAGATGAAATACACATTTTAATACCAAAAAATACTTCCAAAAAATATATAACTAAAATTTTTAAAAAACACTTCTATAATAAATATAGAAATTATTCAGAAATATATCAATTTCCATTCTAATAAATTGATGGAGGAATTATGATTAAATTAACTTTAGAAGATAAAGAAAAAAATATAAAATTTTTCTTTTTTGATTCAGAAAATTATAAAAGTTATTCAATTTTAAAAGATTTAGGATTAAATAATTTAACATTAATAGATGTAGAATTCATAGAAATAAATGGAACAGGAGATATAGATATTGAAGATTTTTTATTATCTTATAAGAATAATAAAGACGAATTAAAAAATCTATTTAAATATATGTCTTTTAATGAATTTTCTAGAAAAAAAATAAAGTTAATAGAAGACTTAATATTATATTTTTATAAAACTAAAACTATAAAAGAAATGTATGAATTTTCAAATAAAAATATAATAATTATTAAAAAAGAATTTGAAACTGACTATTTACTAAATAAAAAAATAAAAGGAGAAATAGAAAATTATATAATTAATGAACTGTATTTTGAAGATATAATTATAAATAATTTTATAGAACATAATCTAAACTATAACTTAACTAAAACAATAAGATATTTTAACGTAAAAATAGAAAAATGTATAGCAGATGAAAGATTTGAAGCATATATAATATCCAAAAAAGAAATATATGAAAAAATAAAAAAAAATTAATTATACATTGCTTTTATTAGAAGGGGTGAAAATGAACGAAGATTTTTATATAGAATTTGTTTTTTTTATTAAGAAAAAAAATAAAAATGTAAAATTAATTTGGAACAAAAATAAAGGTTTTACAGATAATGAATTAATAGAATTATTTGGGTTAGATGATGATGAAACCATTAGAGTTCAAACAGAAATATTAGGAGCAGAATTATATGGAGATATATCACAAAAATATAAAGAATATTTCAAAAATAATTATTCTATGGAAGACTATTATTATCTATTTGCTACATATCAATACGAAGATATAAGGAGTACAAAAGAAAATTTATTTTTAGATATAGAAATATCGTATTATTGCCAAGTCGGTTATAAAGATGTATTTAATTGTTTTGTAACAGATAATACAGATCATATTTATTGTATAAACGATATAGAATTTTTAAATTTTGAAAAAGATAATTGTTATAGAGCAGAGATAGCACAAAGAATTGACGAAATCTTAAATTTAAAAGATTTAGATAGAATAAGAAAAGAATTATTGTACGAAAAAATAATAATTTTAAATGATAAAAAAAGAGGTGGTTTTTTTTATTTTTATGATAGAAGTGAATTATTCCAAGATAGCTATTGCCCTTGGGATGATATAAGTAATTATGATTATGAATAAAAAAGGTGATTAATATGTATATAGTATTTGATATTTTTATAAAAAAATATAATAAAAATTTTAAATTAATTTTTTGTGGAGAACCATTTAGTAATGAAAAAATAATTAATTTATTTAACCTGGATAAAGAAGAAACAGTTAGAAATCAAATAGAAATATTAGGAGCAAAATTATTCACAGATATTGATAAAGAATATAGTGATTACTTTAATAACAATTACTCTTTAGAAGATTACAAAGCTTTATTTGATACTTTTTATTATAAAGATCCAAGATCTAAATTAGAGCATGTTATAGAAGATATAGAAATATCTTATAATTGTCAAGTTGGATATAGCAAAGTAGCTAATTCATTTTTTTCAGAATTTGTAACTTGGTATTGGTATGATAATGATATAGATTTTTTAGAAGATGAATTAGGATGCTCATATAACGAATCTATTAAAAATAATATTAAAAAAATTTTAAATTTCAAAGATTTTAAAAAAATAAGAGAAGAAATAGAAAAGCAAGAAATTTATATATTAGAGAATAAAAAAGAAGGTGGTTTTTATTATTTTTTTGAAAATCACACATTATTTATTTAATAAGAAAAGAGGTTAAAATGTTTAAAATTTTATTTAATTTTATAAATGATAATGATGATGAATTTAGATTTATTTGGGATCTAAATGTTAGTAATGATAATAATGTTGATAAATTATTAGAACTTTCAGATAGTTGGTCTTTTCAAAATTTTTTAAAAAAATTTGAACCAATAAGTTTTATATTTAATGGAAAAGAATATGAAAATATTGGAAAATTTTTAGAATATATTATTTATGAAGAAATAAATGATGACGAAGGAATAAGTATAGCTAATATTATTAAAATGAGTGATTTATTTAATAAAGATATAAAAGAAATTATAAATATTATAGATTACTCTAACACTTGTGTTTTGTTTAAAGAAAATCATATATATGCACTTGAGAAAATGTCTAAATCATATAATATTAGTAGAAAACAATATACTAATATCTACAGATTAATGCAAGCTTATGATTACGGTTGGATAAATTTTACTAATTTAACTAAAATAATTAAAGAAGAAAATATAAATATAATTCCAATAACAAGTAATTTAATTTTTTATTTTATTCCACTAAATAATTCTTTTAACAAAGAAACGAGTGAATTTGAAAAAGATTTAGAAAAATATTATAATCCTGATATGTTTGTATTCAAAAACAATTCAGGAGGAATAAATGAAATTTATAAAAAAATGGATTAAAGAAAAAGAAGAAATAGTAAATAAAATTCACAAATTAAATGAATATTTATCCTCAAAAGAAGTAAAAGAAGCTTTTGATGAATTTGAAATAAATAAAATGCTTTACAAATTATCTATAATGGAAGATTATTCTAATATTTTAGATGATTTAATATATCATAGAAAAAATTATCAAAAAGAAACAAAACAATTAAAATTATTTTAATGGAGGATAAATATGAAAAAAATAAGTGAAAACGGATTAAATTCAGTATTTGTTAAAGATGAAATAAAATTTAATGGTCATCATGAATATGAAATAAGAAGAAATGATAATAATGAATTATTATTAAAAATACAATATCAAGAAGGAGCAAGAAAAGAACATAACTCTATTCCAGGTATATTGGATTTAGATTTATTGTATATAGTAAGAGATAGAATTCAAACATTTCAAAAAGGAGAATTTGCTTGTAGAGAAAATGCTTTAGTGTTAACTAAAGTTGAGGAAGCAATAATGTGGTCTGAAGCTAGAGTTAGAGATAGAGAAAAAAGAAAAGTATTAAGAACATATAATAAATGATAAATAAATGGAGGAAAATAATGAAAAAAACAGTAGCCGAATGGTTAGCAGAAAAAAAGATAGTTGAAAAAAGAATAAATGATACAAAAGATAAGTTAAAAAATACACAATTATTTGTTGCAGATTCTAATATTAGATTCAATAAAGAAGAAGCTAATAAGCAAATAGAATTCGGAAAATCTTTATTGCAAAAATTAGAAGATTTAACTTCAAATAAGCAAAAAATTAATAGAGCTATTATTCAATTTAACGCAAATACAATAATTAATGTAGATGGAATAGAATATACTATTGTAGAAGCTCTTGAAAAATATAAAAATAAAGAAAATAAATTTCTATATGATTTATATTATAGAAATCATAAAATGTTAGAAAATACTTTAAACAATTTAAAAAATAAGCAAGAAGAAGAAGTTAAAGATTTTGAAAGACAGATAACAACAGATTCTAAAGTATCAGTATCAAAACAAGATGAAAGAATAATTGAAAGAAGAAAACAATATGAACCAACATCAGTTAAAGTATTTGATGATTTTATGACAAAAATGATAGAAGAAGAAAATAGTTTAAATTCATTCTTAGAAAAAGTTCATGTAAAAATCAATGAAGCAAATTACTCAAATTATCTTGAAATTGATTTTATAGAAGTAAAATAATAAAATAATAATATCATATTAAATATTGAATAATATATCGAAAATCTTAAATTAATATAATCTCGAAGTTTTTTATAAATGTTGTTACGAGATTGAAATAAATAAAAAAACATTTATAATATTTAATTGAAAACAATTTAAGAATTATATACAAATAAGAAACTTTTAATTTCTTTAAAACTAGGTTGCTAATAATCCTTTTTGAAAAATTAGATTTAAGAATTAAATATTAAAAAAATAAAAAAGTATAGAAATAAAAAGATATAGAAATTTAAAACTAAAATAATTAAAAAATTAATATTAAAAAAATATATAAAATCCTGGATAAAAGATTCATAAGTCATTATTAAACTTTAGATTATTCTCTAGGCTGTTATATTATTCAATGTTAATATGCAAACAGACTGTCGGAGTCGGTGTTTTAACACTTAGATTGGTTCAATTCCAATTGTTTGCAATACCCCTTATATATTTTTTAGAGCTAATTACCAGTTAAAAACTGGTAATAATGGAGATATCGCCTAATGGTATGGCAATGTCCTGCTAAGACATCGAGTATAAACTCTTATGGGTTCGATTCCCATTATCTCCGCCAAATACGTGTATAGCTTAAAGGATAGAGCAATAGGCTACGAACCTATGTTAGTGAAAGTTCGAATCTTTCTACACGTACCATATGAGAATATAGCTTAATTGGTAAAAGCGTATGATCATTTCATAAAGTTATTGGTTCAAATCCAATTATTCTCCTGTTAACAGTTATAATAATTGCTGTAAAACCCAACTTTATTCATGGGGAGTTGTCAAAGCTCAGTCGGTAGAGCATGTGGTTGTTAACCACAGTGTCGTAGGTTCGAGTCCTACTGGGGTCGCCATAAAGTTAATGAATCTAATTGTGTATAAGCCTGGCGTACATAATTAGATTTTTTTTAGAAAAAATACGCCGGCGTATTAAGGAGGTAGGTGATAAATATAATATATAATATAATTTATATAGGATTTATAATCTTGAGTATAATTCTAAAATATAAAAAGATTTGTATAAATTGCAAAGAAACAATACCTCAAGATATCTTACAAATAATATTAGCATCGATTGCTTTATATTATTTTGTTGGAGCAGAAAATATTATAAAAACTATTATTATTATTATATGTAGTTATATATTTAAAAGTATAATATTTTATGTTCCTAAAAAAGTTGTAGAAAAATGTAGTTTTTGTAAAAATCCTTGGGATATATTAAAAAAATAGTCAGAAAATTTCACTTTTTATTTTAAATATGCTAAGATATATATATCCAAAAAACATTTACTAGCATTAATAAGAACAATGACCGTAATAAAGTTTTCCGTCTTGACGGGGATGTTTGATTATTATGAGAGTTCTAATGTAGGGGTCGTGTGGATGAAACAATGCTCCTGAGATTGAAAAATATCTCTTAACTGCTCCACCCTAACAAGACATCGAATATCAAGGGCATAATATAAAGCAACTTATAAAATAAGGAATAAGCGATATATTAGGAAATCAGCTACGGGTATTAGACCGGGGGCATTAGATAGGCTGTTATATAAACAGTACAGTGTGGGGCGTAGGATCACTTATCAAGCATTAAGTTTAAATGTTTTAAATGTGAGAATCTAATGAATTTAATAAGTAATATATATTTTTAATAAATGAAACATATATAAGATTAATCTCTCTTTTTATAGGGGGGTTATTATGTCCACCGATAAATAATGGAAATTTTTTAAATAGAACCAGTATAATACTAAATAAATAACTGGTTCGTAATCAAAAATAATTACGGTGGACAAATAAATAATATATTTTTTATAAATTCATAAATAATAATAAATAAACTTTCTCGCTCCTTTGGAAAGCGAGAAAGAAATAAAAAAAATAAATAATAAACAATTAAATATTAATATACTTGCTCAAACAAACTTCACGAAGTGAAGGTTTTGAAATCGTGAAACGATTGAAAAACAATTTAAAAAAAGAAATAATTAATAACAATATTAAAATAGTCTAAGGTTAATATAAAAATAACTTTCAGTACATATTATATTTACCTTAGAAAAAAAAAAAAAAATAGTTTTTTAAAAAAAATATAATTTTTAATATATTGATTTAAGAAATAATTTTTATAATAATAAAACCTAAGGTTAATATAAGAAAAACTTTCAGTACATCTTATATTTATCTTAGGTATTTTTTTTTTTTTTTTATTTGAATTATTTTTAAATTGGTAAATTTTAAAATAATTTTTTTTAAAAGATTTCTTTATTTTTAAAAAAATAAAGAAATACTGTTTAAAAAAAAGAAAAGATTATATTTTCGCTACTTTGATAATCAAAATAAAAGAAAATGAAATAAAGTGTATTTATGTTAAAACTTAACTAAATTTAAATTAAATTTAAAATGATATATAATTTAAAAAACTAGCGACAAAAGAGGGTGAATGTGAATAAATATACTTTAAAAACATTAAAAAATGAATATGAAGAACAAAACAAAATAGCGAATAAAAAGAATAAAGAATTAACCAAATTGAAAAGAGAACTTTTAAAAGAACTAGAATATCAAGAAGTGATAGATAGTAAAGCTTATAAAGAAAAAAATAAAGAATATATAAGTGAAAAAAGGAAAGCTGTAACATTATATACTAAATATGTGAAATTAAGAGAGGAGCTGATGAATAAATATAAATAATTTAATTAATAATAGAAAATTAACGTATTTAGAATTTAACGAATTCTTCTGGTTAGAATATCAAAGGTGCCAGGAAAGAGCATATATGATAACTAAAAGAAGTAGTAGAAAAGTTAAAATATCTAAAGATGAAATTGTAAGTTTTAAATTTTTAAAATATGTTCCTTACGAAGAAACTTTGCAATATATAGTTTTAAAAAAAATATATTTTAAAGCTTTCGAACAAATAATTAAAAAAAAGGAATTAAATTTACTTAATTTTAAAAAGATTTATATTACAATTTTAGAAAAAGAAATAGAATTTAATAAGAAAAAATTACCAAAACCAGAAAAACATTATAACGACATAAGAAATAAACTATTGAGAAATATTGAAAAACATTATAATAATATTATAGAATTGGACGCAACAGATAATATTTATAAATTTTCTAGTATAAAAATAGATTTAAAAGAATATTTAAATTTTAGATTCAATGAAATAAAAGAATCTTATAAAAAAAATATACCAAATATAAATTTAGAAGAAATGGAGCATATAAACTACAAGCAAGATTTTTTATTCATTCAAAAAAATGTAGATAATAGCTTTAATTTTATTATAACTTCTCCAAATAATGTAATAGAAGAATTAACTCATAAAAATTGTATGATAGGAACCCTTTTAAGATATTTATGTGTTTTTGTTTCAAGAGAACTTAATTTAAAATTTGAAAACTTAATTATATATTATCCATTACAGATAAAAAGAAAGGTTTATAATATTAGAGATGTTTTTAATACATTTCAAGATATTGATTGGATAAAAGTTTTATTATCTATGCAACACAAATTAACAATTACGACAAATGATAATAAATACTGTAAATATTGTGAAAATTCCTTAATGTGTTTTTCTGAAATAAATAAAGTGAAGGAAGATTATAAAAAGAATCAAAAAAAAGGAGGAAGTAGTAAAACTTTACTACAAATTTAAAAAATGAAAGAGATATTAAACGAATTAAAAACTTACGAAAATGAATTTACTGATCAAGATATTGAGTTATTAAATAGATTAATAAAAGAGAAAAAAGATGCTAAAAAGAATAATGATTATAATAAAAAATATAATGAGATTTTAATAAAATATGAAAGTCAATTAAAACAATTAGAAGAAGAGTATGTAAAAAAAGTTGAAGAAATTAATTTAAAGATGAATAAAGAGTTACAACAACTAAATGAAAATATAAAATTAACTCCTAAAGAAACAGAAATAAATGGTAAAAATGATTGTCACAAAGAAACAATGAAAAAATTATGGAGTATTTTATATTTAGATGAATTATTATAATTTAAAATGTCTTTTTTATGCTGTTCATATTAATGATGATGAAATTCAAAGACTATATGAACAAATAAAACAAAGATTTGAAAAAACAAAATTTTCTAAACATTTCTTGACTGGTAAAACAACAAGTAGAAGAAAAGGAAAAAAAGAGAAAAAAATGGCCTATGCAAGAAATAGCTTAAGAAAGATAACTAACATAATAAAATTTAAAAAAATGATAAAACAACTACCAGATTTAAAAAATAATCTGGTAGATTTTTATTGTAGGCAATCGTTACAAGAATTTTTGCAAATATAAAATTAAAAGGAGATGATGTTTTTATGAAGGATATTTTCAAAGATTATTATCCGGAAGATGAAGATTATATAGACTTTGAGCCAAGTTTAAATAAAGATGATATATTAGATGGAGTAACTGAATTAATAATAAAAGAACAACACGATTTAGAAAATGCTGGTAATTTAGAAAAAGAACTAATAGATTCTAGAAGAGGAATAATCAAAGAAAATTTGAAGAAAAAAATACATTTTGTTAAAATGAGTATAGATTATTAAAAAAAGGAGAGAAAAAAATGGAAAAAGTAAAAGTGAAAATTTTAATATCTGAGGGAGTTACTCTTCCAAAATATGAAACATCTGGTTCAGCTGGAATGGATGTTAGAGCAAATATTTCTGAGCCAATAG